>JAABUQ010001219.1_pt1 | contig 56480 bp, 52 predicted proteins | sample 5560001 | NCBI WGS metagenome assembly JAABUQ01 (sample SAMN10711888, study PRJNA513371) | rock metagenome | isolation source: Antarctica rocks | place: Antarctica: Victoria Land, Finger Mt nord | collected 2015-12-18
CTCCCGGTATCAAAGAGAGAAGCGGGGCAACAATGGTCAGTATCAATGAGTAGTACAACCAGCGGGGCATCGTATCTCCAGCGAGATCGCTACGAACGCGTATGCCTGTTGTGGCTACTCGGCGGCGACTGTCTCGGATGCATTAATAACATTGACGGTAATTTTTGGCTCTAGCTTAGAGGCAACCCTGACCGGAATCGTGAATGTACCGATAGCACGAATTGGATCGGGCAACTCAATCGAACGGCGGTCAATCGCAATGTTCTCAACATCGCGCAAAGCTGCTGCGATATCCTGACTGGTGATTGAACCATATAGACGACCCTGGCTGCCAACCTTTGCCTTGAAGGTGAGCGTTACGTTGCTCAGGCGCTCAGCCTGAGCCTGGTTTGCAGCTTCCTGCTTGGCAAGTCTGCGCTGTTCGGTGGCGACACGTTGTGCGCGGTTCGTGATCAAGGCAGGTGTGGCACCAGCCGCCAATTTACCTGGTAAGAGGTAGTTACGGGCATAGCCGTTGGCGACCTCTTTCAGGTCGCCCGCATTTCCCAGGCCCTCAACATTTTGTAACAGAATTACTTTCATTGCGAATAAAGCTCCTCACAGAGGTGGGGCGAAAACCCGTCTTCCTCCTCACGTCAATTTATATGGTTGCAAGTATACACCTTGTGTCATGTGAACGCAAGCATTTTTTTGTACACGCTTGCCCTTATACACTAAGTCCTCTATAATGAGCGTATCGTTCATCATAGAGAACTCATTCATTTTAAAGGACAGTTTGTTTATGGAGATAGAGGGAACATATACGCTGCAAGCAACACCTGAAGAGGTGTGGCAACGCTTAGTAGATCGGCAGACGCTCCTACGTACGATACCAGAGATACAGAAATTGGAGCGTGTAGATGAGTATACACAGACACTAGCGCTGCATTTTACTCATGCATCGTTGGAAGGAACATATTATGGAAGTGTCAATGTCACCGACAGTCACTATCCAAACTCCTCTCACATTATTATCGAGAGTGTGCGCGATACACAGAACACGATGAGCGGTGAGGCCATCGTTGATTTACAGAGCTATGAAAATACGACTGTTGTTACGTATAAGGGAGAAATACAGCTGCACAAAGCTGGTACACAATTACAACAGACGGTTATCAAAGGCGCGGCGAAATTACTTATTCAGCAATTCTTTACAGCTTTAGAAGAGCAGTTATGGCAGCGACAAGCAGCAAAGAAGCGCGTAGAGGTTGAAGAGGAAGTCATCAATATTACGACAGTTCAGCGTCCTGCCTTTCAAGCACGTTCCCGTGCAGATCAAGAAAAAAGGCGAGGCGTAACGTTTCTACAGCGCATAGTGCATTTGCTACGACTTGGTAAAGGCGATCTTGCTGAGGAGGCACGCTGGACACAGCGCATTCGTCGCACGGCGTATACCTCAATGTTGCTCTTTCTTGTCTGGGTTGGCACGCGCATTCCGCGCCGATAAATTCTTTTATAAATGATTGTGGCTCTACAACAGAGCCACAATCATTTGTTATGCATTACTTATCCATCATGGAGCGTAGACGCGCCTTCCAGGGGTCATCGTCTGTTGAGGCGTTGTCAGTTTGTTCGGCTTGTCCCACTGTCCAGGTGCGTGTTCCATCAACGGCAGTGGTGGGAGCGGCTTGTTTTGGTCGCGTTTCTTTGTCACCAAGATTACGCAAGGCTGACTGCGCAGCTTTACGCACATCGTCTACCGGGTCCTCTAATAATGGACGGATTTTCTCTTTTACTGATTTCACGCCTAAACGTCCCAACGCACGTACACCACTGGCGCGTTCGTCCGAAGCTGCCGAATGTAAGAGTGGCACGATATCGGGCGTGAGTTGTGCCAACGAGAGGTCTGCAATGAGCCGCAAGAGACGGTTGCGATACAGAGGGCGTGTCACTACCTGCAATGCCTCACGGCAATCCTCAGCCACCTGCGTTTTGTGCAGAATAAGCCCTTGCTTCTTCGCCTCACTTACCGCCATCTCTGCAGACAAAGGCGCATTACCATATAGGAACGGCTCAATCCAGGCGGCAACAGATAAAGATTCGTCTGTATACTCGTGCATTTTGAGGATGTCGGAATAATGCTGATCGAGCCAATGATAGAGGGCTAGCGTCACCTCGGCGTCACGTGCGGCATAGGCAATCATTGCAGGTGGCAGCGGACGACGCATCCAATCGGTGCGTTGCAAGCTCTTGTCCAAGCGATACCCAAAGGCGCGTTGAAGCATGCCAGCCAGCGACGACTCATGCTGTCCAAAGATTGAGCGACTCGTTGCCTCTAAATCGTAGTAGTGCACTACCTCCAAGCCACGGTCCGCCATCACACGGAGGTCCGCACCAGCGCCATGTAACAAAATGCTGTACTTTGGATTTTCTACTACAGTAGCAAGGGGTGTGAGGTCGTTCAAACGTAGAGCATCAACGACGAAACACGTGGCATCGACGGCAAGTTGTAGGAGCGCGAGGCGTGGTGCAGAGGACTGTGCTTGTTGTGCCTGTGCGTGAGAACGCACCTGTGTAAATTCGGCATCAACAGCAACTACCGAAGCTTTTTTGAGTACAGCAACAGCCGCCTGCAATTGCTCTGGTCGGTCAACCCATATGCGTTCGCCTCGTGATGGTAGTTGCCCTCGTGGTGGTGTTATGCCGATATATCCCTGTTGCGTCTGTACAACGCCATCAGAATCTCCCGCTTGTAGTACATTCTCGTTCAAGACACTCTTAACTTCGCATTCTTTTTTATGGTATATGTTCGCCCTTACAGTAATGATGTTTGCGTTACACTATACCAGATTTACCAGTAGGTTGTCACTAGGTACGATGCGGATGTACAAAATCTTTGGCTTCTCACATTGATGATATTCAAATCAGCAAGTAAGCCCTATGGTTTGCACGTCTTCCTTTGCTATGTTACACTAAAACAGCCACGGAGAGGGTGGCGATTGTAGCAAAAAGGAAACGTTTCATGAGTGAAAATACACCAATAACAGTTGCTTGCGGTGATGGTATCGGGCCTGAGATTATGGATGCCACCCTGCACATCATCCAGAAGGCGGGTGCTCATATCGCTGTCGAGCCAATCGAGGTCGGCGAGAAGGTTTATTTGCGCGGCATTAGCGCAGGTATCGAGCCGAGTTCGTGGGAGTCGCTGCGCCGGACTAAAGTATTTCTCAAGGCCCCCATCACGACCCCACAGGGTGGTGGGTACAAGAGCCTTAATGTTACTACACGCGTCACGTTTGGGCTGTATGCAAACGTGAGGCCATGCGTGGCCTACTACCCGTTCATCGACACCAAACACCCGAATATGGACGTGGTAATCATGCGCGAAAATGAAGAGGACCTGTACTCTGGTATCGAATACCGCCAGACACACGACATGATGGAGTCGCTCAAGCTCATCAGTTATACTGGCTCCGAAAAGATTATTCGCTTCGCCTTTGAGTATGCACGGAGCAACAGCCGCAAGAAAGTCACCTGCTTCATGAAGGATAATATCATGAAGATGTCGGATGGCTTGTTCCACAGAACATTCGACGAGATAGCAAAAGAGTATCCCGATATTCAGAACGAAAGCTGGATTGTCGATATCGGTGCCGCTAAGCTTGCCGATACACCAGAGGCGTTCGATGTTGTGGTTATGCCTAATCTGTACGGTGATATTCTCTCTGATGTCGCGGCACAAATCGCGGGTTCAGTTGGACTCGCAGGTTCTGCCAATATTGGCGACAACTTCGCTATGTTTGAAGCCATTCATGGCTCAGCACCACGTCGTGCAGGCCAAAATCTCGCCAATCCATCGGGTTTGTTGCTAGGTGCGGTCATGATGCTGGTGCATATTCAGCAGCCAGAGGTTGCAACACGCGTACATAATGCATGGTTACGCACCATTGAGGATGGCATTCACACCTATGATATTTTTGTTGAGGGCGTGAGCAAGCAAAAGGTTGGCACCAAAGAGTTTGCAGATGCTGTTGTCGCACACCTTGGTCAGCAGCCGCAAACACTCAAAGCAGTCAGCTACACTGCAGCACCGGAGCAGACACATAGAGCGCATACGCGCAATCCAGAGCAGAATGCAAAGAAAGAACTTGTCGGTGTCGATGTCTACCTGGACTGGAGTAACGGAACACCTGACCAGTTGGGCGAGGCTCTTCAACGTGCCAACGACACAGAGTTGGAGTTGACGATGATAACCAGTCGTGGTGCAAAGGTATGGCCTAATGGCATGGCGGAAACGTCGTATGCCGACCACTGGCGCTGCCGCTTCCTGGCAAGGGCAAAGGGCGAGTCAATTGCTCACGCACAGATTGTCAACTTACTGCACCATATTGCAGAACTTGGTTTTGATTTCATCAAAATAGAGAATCTCTACACCTTCGACGGCAAAGTTAGTTTCTCTGGAGCAGCCGGCGATTAAATTATTGATGTATATTGTGCAGAGACATGTTTGTGAGCGAACATGTCTCTGCACAATATACATCAACTCTGCGAAGAGGATTTTTTATGAGAATAGACGAGGTTCTGGCTCAAAACGAGCAGTTTTTACAGGAAAAGCAGTTTCCAGTGATTGGGCATGCACCGCGCAAACAGTTAGCGGTCGTTACATGCATGGATTGCCGTTTGGTAGAGATGTTTGAAGTGGCACTAGGTCTGCATCGTGGCGATGTTGTAGAGATGCGTACCGCTGGTGCAACAATCTCTACGGTTGAACGCGAAAGAGCTGCAAACGATCTTATTCGCTCATTAGCAGGCAGCGTGTATCTGCTTGGTGTGCGTGAAGTTCTAGTTATTGGTCATACTCAATGTGGCCTGGCACATGCAAATTCTACCGCGCTTGTTGCGTCAATGCAGGCGTTGGGAGTAGACCCTGACGCGCTGATTCAACGCGAAGGTCTGGGCGATGTCAATGGACTCCTGGCATGGATGGGTGCCTTTCATGATGTACATCTCAACGTGCGTGAAGTCGTCAACGTGATTCGCAATAGTTCCTTTTTACCAAGAATTCCGATACATGGTCTGGTTATTGACATCGTTACTGGAAAATTAGAGGTTGTCGATAGAGCAAGTGCATGACAATAGGGATCCAACTATGACAGATGAACAAACACAACTTACGCATTTGGATGAGGGTGGCAACATTCATATGGTGGATGTAACAGATCGTCCCGAAACTGTGCGCGAGGCTATCGCGCATGGACGCGTTCGTATGCAACCCAACACAATACGGCTCATCGAAGCTAATGATGTGTCGAAAGGCAATGTAGTCGAGGTAGCCAAGATAGCAGGTATCATGGCAGCTAAGCAAACGTCACAACTCATTCCACTATGCCATCCGCTACCTATGACGTACATTGATCTTCAGTTCAAGCTTGATAGTAGTGAAGGACTTATTTCCATAGAGGGTCGCACGCGCACCACGTATAAAACTGGAGTTGATGTTGAAGCACTCACAGCCGTTACTGTTGCAGCCCTTACCATTTATGATATGTGCAAAGGTGTGGACACCACAATCACATTAGAGCAAGCATATGTAGCACAAAAGAGTGGGGGCAAAAGCGGAACGGTGGATTTCACACCGACAGAGCGTGCTGATAGCGTGCAATAATGTTTTTGCTGTAGGGACCACGTTTACGGCGTCCGTGCGATAAATCGCACGAAATTCTCCTATGATAGATTTCTCTATCTAAATCACATGCGATAAATCGCGCATGGACGCCGTAAACGTGGTCCCTACTACACTGGAAGATGCTAATCTGCGAGCCGTATCTCTAGCAGCAGAAATGTGGCTTCTAGTATGTTGCGCTCTTCTGGCACATTCAGGCGTAGTTCTGTCTCGCCAAGTGGCATGACCAATGTCCCTGTTGTATCAACAGGAGTAGTGCTGCGAATGGCTCGTGGGTTGCCACCAAGCCAGCGTATAGGCTCAATGAGCGATCCTAATGCAATTGAAGTCGTCACAAAATGGCCGCGCAATGATGCATCGAGGTCTTGTAGATGGAGTTCTAGTGTCTGCCCACGTTGCAGCACAATACCTTCTAGGGAGCGCGACTGTAAGACAATCGCAAGCTGGTTTTGTGCTCCCTCTTGTGTTTGTGACGGAGTGCTAGTTTTGTCGCCGCGCCGTGTTACGCCTTTTAGTCCCGCTAGCACAGGAGTAAATGCATGTTCTGCTGGACGTGTTGGAGACGCATTGGAGATATCGAATAGTGTAGCAACGCGTACAAGATCATGCCGTGCTTGCTGACGTACACGATCCTGTTTGATACGCGAACTCATCTGAATAGCTGCTTGTAGTAGAGTACGTGCGGCAGTATCTCCATCGGTGCCATTGTGCCGCGCTTCACGCAGAATTGCTTCGGCTTGCGTAATCCATGCCTGGCAGAGGTGCGAGAGCATACGCTGTGGTGTTGCTTCAAGTGTACGCGTTCCTTGACCGAGAATAGGACGTGGTTCATGTGGATAGAGCGCGGCACGCATCGCGTCGTAGATTTCCAGATAGCTCTGGTGACAGGTAGAGCATCCCGCTAAATGATAGAGAAGTGAAGCATAATGTGTTGCGGCCTGTGAATCATCAGTAAGTAAAGCCATAACAAAATCAGGTAGTTGTTGATAAAAATGTTTATGATAACTACTATCTTGTAGCAATAATTCCAATTGAATATCACGCTCACCTGTAATAGGACTTTTTTGTGTATTGGTGGCAGAGAATGCAGGTGTCGTTGATGCATTCGCAGAGGCTGGTGCGGGAGCGGTATAGAGTATATCTTGTAACCATTGAGCTAGTTTCTGTGTATCGTCGTGGTACGAATGAGTAGTGTTGTGACCGATGTTGTCCATGTTGAGTCTCCTTGAAGCTCGCGAAGCTTATTGTGAAGGCGTGAAGCCTGCCAGTTTAATCATTTTCAGCGTGTGAGAGTACGATTAATAGCTTGCCGCCTACTCTTCCTTATAGAAGCGTGTTAACTGCTTCATCTGAGCCGTCGTAAGATGAACAACATCTTCTCCCTGCCAGTTGAGTACCCTTTCTTCTACCAACTGCTTGAGACTCATGCACACATCACTCTCGGTAACATCCCGCTGTGCAAGCGTGAGAACATCTACAGTATAGTCATTGGTAGTCGCGGCGCGTGTTGCATACTTAGTCAAACGTAAAGCGATGGTTACTGTCAAATTCGTACTTTGCTCTTGCAGACAATGACGAAGCTTTTTATGTGCGTGGTCCTTATGCTGGCTCATATGTGCGTCTTTGGGCGTTTCAAGCACGCGTTCGGCGGGGGGTAATGCCTCAATCACGGTATGGAGCAGGTCATCTGCCCCCAATTCTTGTAGCTCCTGGATAATGGCTTGTAGTTGATGAGGTGCACTGCCTAATACCATAATGCAGTGCTTCAACAGGTTGCGAAGTTCGTTGTGCGTGACGAGGAAGAGTGCAGTATCCTCTGGAGTTTTAAAGGGAGTTGTTCCCCAGATGGATGTTACCGCATCGTTGAGAGGGCTAGCGTCTGCGTCTGTACTATCAGGGCCCTCTAATTCGGCAGTGGTATTGATCAATAGGCGACGCTTGCGCAAACGATCAATAGCTTTATTTTTTACACTACGATTAAGAAAGGCATAGAATTGTGCATCGCTTAAACGGTCAAGTGCACATAGTGGTGTTGTATCGGCAGCACCTAAGAGACCGAGACGTACAAGTTGCTCCACCACATGCCCTACAACAACGTCAACCTCGAACGCATCGTACTTGAGTGCTCCTAAATAGCGCTGCGCATGCCGATGTAAGTATGCATAGAGTAAAGGGTAGTTTTGCTCTGCATGGTAGCGCAGGTCATTCGCCGTAAATGGCATTGGGACAGCCCTCCAAAATTATGCGTTTCATTTCCTGCATTGTACATGAAAAAACGGTTTGACACAATCAATGAACGGAGTACTTTGATTGTGTCAAACCGTTTTTTCATTCTTCTGGACTATTCCATATCGCCGCGCTTACCTTTGCGCTGATGCTCGAACGCCTTCTTGATGGCAGTCAAGCTTCTCTGCACCTCACCACGCTCTTCAAGCATGTTAGCGTAACGGAAGTAGGCACCGGCAGCAATGTCATGTGCATTTGCTGCGTCCAGCAAGTCTAGTGCTTGTGTGAAGTACTGGTCTTCCGCGGCATATTCGCCCTTCTTATGGCAGATTTGCGCCAAGGCGATGAGTGCCTGACCCTGTGTCTGTGCATCATTTCCGGCCTGCGCAAATTCCAAGGCCTCTTGTGCTTCGTGCTCGGCCTCTTCTACCTTGTCGCGTCTCAGTAGCAGTTCCGCGAGACCTGTGTGACAGATGGAGGCTGCCACTTCATCATTAAGGTCACGCTCGATAGCAATTGCTTGATGATACTCGCGCTCTGCCTCGTCCAGTTGATCGAGTTTCTCAAGGGTCTTGCCCAGCTTTTGATGTGTTAGTCCAACAAGACGTTGCTCATCGCGCATCTCGTAGACAGAAAGGCTACGCATAGCGTAGTCACGCGCCATTAGTAGCTTCCCAATCGACTTATAATGCTGGCTAATCTGCATATACTTTTGTGCGAAACTCTTCGTGTCGCGGTTCATCGAATCGAGCAGATCAATTGCGCGATGGAAGTTGGTAACAGCTTTTTCGAGATCACCCAATCTAAAGTAGTCATTGGCGAGACTGCTGTAGACATCGAGGGAAAACACCGGGTCTGTGACGAGACCTTGTTCAATCGCTGTATTACAACGCAAGTGGTTTTCCATTGCGAGTGTATAGTTATACAGCGCAAAGTATGCCTTGCCTAAAAAATTTCTGGCCCGCTCTGTATATTCGCTATCATTCAAATTTTCTCCCTGGGAGAGTGCAGAGCGGAGGTCAACGACCGCTTCCTGGTACTCGCCTGCGCCAAGATGTACCTGGCCACGAAGGAGATATAAGCGATACACTTGATCAGTTGTGATGCGCTCTGCTTGAATCGGCAGCAGGAGTTCTTCAGCCTGCTCAAAAGCGCCTTGCTGTATAAGCACATCGGCCTGGAGCAGGTCTACATCTATGCGTTGGTCTGGGCCGGCATCGGCGGGTGAGTAGCCTACGGCTCTAGCTTCTGCCGCGCCTGCTGGTGAACCTTCGAGTAAAAAGGTTAGGGGGACATCCAGACGGCGCGCAAGAATAGAAAGGGCCTTCAGTGAGGGCCGAATTTTGCCTCTTTCTATTGCTGAGATGTAAGAAATCGAGAATTCGGGGGCAGCAAGCTGAGCTTGAGTCATGCCTAACTTAGTACGAACTTCACGAATGTTCGTTCCAACTCTTGCAGCTACAGCCTTCCCAACGTTTGCTGTTTCAAGGGATGGCATGGGACGGATTTCCTTTCAAGAACTTAGTAGTTGTAAAATATTTTTTCAATCATTTAGCTACTTAGCAGTATCTGCGCAGTTGCTAAATTAATAGAATGCCTTTTTCTACTTTCCCTTAGAGAAACACACCTGTCTATGAGAATATTCGTTCATAAAAGAACACACCCTCATATCGTATGTGCGTAGAAAAAGACAAGGGGATATGTGAAACATCTTACAAGGAATTTTATCACGCAAATGTGTGTTTGTCAACGAATTTTTCGATTAATTCTACAAATTTCCTCCATTGAGGTTGTGTTAACGGTTAATATATCGAGCAGAGCTTATTAATTTAGAATTAGCCAATCTTTACACTTATTAAGAGGGGTCAATAGGAGGAATAGCAGAAGCCATTGTGATTAGTATATACTAATAAAACAAATTTCGCATGGAGTGATAACAAACTCTATTTTTGTGTATTGAAATGTTTATGCGAGGCAGAGCAGTGCAAAGTCCTACGCGAAATGGCTAAACTACTAGCAAAAGGCAATGCCATTGCATTATAATTGATTGAATTGCAGTAACGTTCTTCTAGTACCTGGCGCGTATACTTCCATGCTTGCAAAAACAATGATGTTGTGTTGCGAACGCCATTTCTAGCGGTCAATGACGAAAAGAGGCCAGATATATGACCACAATTCCACAATTATTCTCGCAATCCGCGAAACAATTTGGTACACGTTCAGCATTATTAGAACCCCTTGATGCGGGCGAGATGAGCTGTCTTACGTATACAGACATGCAAAAACGTATTGAGGGCTTTGCAGGATATCTGCAAAAGCAGCAGGTCAAGCCTGGGGACCGTTTGCTTATTTGGTGTCCTAGTCGTATTGATTGGCTTATCGCGTATTTAGGAACCCTTTTAGTAGGAATGGTTGTTGTTCCACTCGATGTAAGCAGTAAAGAAGATTTTCTGCGTCGTATTGCCGAGACAACAGAAGCGCGTTTCCTCATTACCACACAAAAACAATACAAAGGGTTGCAAGAGCCGCCAGTTCCGTTTATCGATATCGACGCGCTTCCACAGGCAGACTTTGATACTACACAGGTGCCTTCGGCTAACGAAAATGATCTCGCCGAGCTTGTTTTTACCTCTGGTACCACTGGGCAACCAAAGGGTGTGATGCTGTCACATAAAAACATTGTCAGCAACGTGCATGCTATGCTCGATGTAGTCAATATTACTGTAAATGATCGCGCGCTTTCTATTCTTCCTTTATCGCATATGTTCGAATTAACCATAGACGTAGCATTGCTGGCAAAAGGGGCAAGTATTGTGTATGCACGTACACTATCACCTGATATATTGTTGAAACTACTAGGCAGTCAGAATGTGAGTGTGATGGTATTGGTACCTCAAGCGTTGCAACTCTTTCTAAATGGTATTGAACGCGAGGTACGACGCCAAAAGCGTGAAAAGGTGTGGGCAATCCTGCAGCGTATCGCGCCTTCTGTGCCTTTTGGTCTACGTCACTTTCTCTTCAGCGCAGTGCATAAACGCTTTGGCGGTCACTTCCGCTTCTTTGTAAGCGGCGGTGCCTACCTACTGCCAAAACTTGGGCAACGCTGGGAAAACATGGGTTTCCGTGTTATACAAGGCTATGGTGCGACGGAATGTGCTCCCGTTATAGCAGCGACGCCTACGCGCGAACATAACCTTACCTCTGTTGGCAAACCTCTTCCTGGTGTCGATGTACGCATCGCGGACGATAAGGAAATTCTTGTGCATGGCCCTAATGTGGCACTTGGCTATTGGAAGAATCTAGAGGCCACGTCGTTGGCATTTCAAGATGGGTGGTATCATACCGGCGATCTTGGCACAATGGACGAAAAGGGCGCTCTCTACTTAAAGGGGCGAAAAAAGAATTTGATTGTGCTTGCAAATGGCATGAATGTCTATCCAGAGGATATCGAAAACATATTAGTGACGATTCCAGGAGTCAAAGACGCGGTTGTTATTGGGCTAATAGAAGAGGATGCGGACCCACAAGTACACGGTATTCTCCTTGTAGATGATCCAGGGAAAGCCAAAGCGATTGTGCAGCAGGTCAACAAGCAACTTGCTTCTCATCAGCAAGTCCGAGGCTTTACCGTCTGGCCCAACGACGACTTTCCCCGCACTCATACCATGAAGGTGAAGCGTCAGGACGTACTCGTGATGTTGCCGACGATACGAAAAAAATCTACTATTGTATAGAGACATAATAATCAAAGGAACATTTATTTATGTTATATCTGGTAGCCACGCCCATTGGCAATCTGCAAGATATCACGTTGCGTGCGCTTGATACCTTGCGCCAGGTCGATGTTGTGGCAAGTGAGGATACGCGCAAAACAGGGCTGTTGCTCAAGCATTTCGATATTCACAAACCACAAATTGCCTTTCACGAACACAATGAACAGCGAGCAGGAGACCGTATCGAGGAACTGCTTCGACAGGGGCAGTCGGTGGCGGTTGTCACGGATGCAGGGACGCCTGGCATTGCTGATCCTGGTTTTACGCTTGTACGGAGAGCCGTTGCAGCGAATTTAGAAGTGACGATGATTCCTGGTCCAACCGCGCTAATTATGGCACTCGTGCTGTCAGGGCTACCAGTTCACAGTTTCACATTTAGAGGCTTCCCCCCACGCAAGTCTGTTGGCCGACGCAAGTTTATGGAGATTGATAGGGAGGCGCCGCACACACTTATCTTCTATGAAAGCCCTTATCGACTGGAAGATTTCCTTGAGGATGCACTGGCGGTTTATGGAGATCGCCAGGCGGCTGTTGCCAATGACTTGACCAAGTTGTTCGAGAAAGTCGAGCGTGGTACATTGTCAACATTGCTAGCGGCAAGTAAACAGGTGAAGGCCAAAGGAGAATACATTCTCGTTATTGCAGGTCTTGGGAAAAATCAAATTTCAGAAATGTTTGATGAAAAATAGGAGAGGAAGGCTTGGCCTTCCTCTCCTATTTTTCATCAAACATTTTCTAAATGCCCATTACATCGACGAGTTCTTTGACGGCACTTGCGGACTTTTGTAGTAGCGTGCGCTCTTCCTCGGTCAGTTCGATCTCAACAACCTGCTCGATACCTTTTGCACCGAGTTTGGCAGGTACACCCACAAACAGGTTTTGAATGCCATATTCGCCAGTGAGATACACGGCACATGGTACAATCATCTTCTTGTCGAGCAAAATCGCATCGACCATTTGCAGTACGGAGGCGGATGGTGCAAAGTAGGCACTTCCCGTACCAAGTAGTTTGACGATCTCAGCGCCGCCATCGCGAGTACGCTGCACAATCTGCTCGATACGCTCAGCGGGTATCAACTGAGCAATAGGGACGCCAGCAACGGTACACATGCGTGAGAGCGGCACCATTGTATCACCATGCCCACCTAGCACGTATGCTTGTACGTCGCGTACAGATGCGCCAACTTCTTGGGCAATGAAGGTGCGAAAACGAGCTGTGTCGAGGACACCAGCCATACCAATAACGCGCTCACGGGGGAACCCACTAACATGCAGGGCAAGTTGCGCCATTGCGTCAAGTGGGTTTGTGACGACAACAAGAATAGCGTTGGGCGAATGTTTCGCGATCTGCTCCGTCACTTGCGTCACAATTTCCTGGTTCTTTTTAACCAGATCGTCGCGGGTCATACCGGGCTTGCGTGGGAAGCCAGAGGTGATGACGACGATATCGGAGTTCGCGGTGTCGGCATAGTCGTTTGTGCCTGTCACCTGCGAGTCATAGCCGAGCACAGGGCCGGCCTGCAACATATCTAACGCTTTGCCTTGTGGCATATTCGGCACAATATCGTACATGACTACATCGGCGTAGTCGCGTTCCGCCAATCGTTGGACGAGGGTGCTACCAACAAAGCCAGCACCGACAACAGTTATCTTACTTCGCATTGCGCATTATCCTTTCAAGGGAACAAAAATATTCTAAACCATACTGACCCAGAACATCCTATACGTCTGTTGGCACTGACGAGTGGCAGTAAACCATGTGCTCACACAGCCTGCAGAGCCATCTCTTTTTTCCGATGAGTGTGTTTTGCTGCCATTCTTGATAGCCAATATATGTAGATGCTGTCTTAAGCTAGTATGTTCTAAACTCATTGTATGCGCTAGTGGAGAAACATGGCAACCATCAAAATACTCCATGAAGACAGAATTGAGTTATATCATTTCATCGGTATCTGCGAAAAAGCGTCGCACTTCATCCACTTCTGCGGCACACAGTGGACAGACACGGAGATGTAGCTGAATAGGGACCTGCTCGTCTCGTTCCAGCGTATTCGTAGCATAGGCACTTAGAGCTATACTTTCTGGACACCGTTTGCGATACAGTGCAGACACTAGCGCTTGGTTCACCTGCTGATATTTCAAAAGATGCTTCTGACAGAGTTCGCACTGCTCTACGTGAAGCCGTATGTTCTCGGGCAGGTCCTGTATGTTGTTCGTATCTAAGGCAATAGTAAACGTCTCTTCATTGTTAAGGAACGCCAGTGGATGTTGACAGTTCATGAGCAGGGTCCTTCGGTAGCAGCCATCTCTATACCTTGCCTTCAGGGTCATCCGCCACTACTGGTACGCCGGAGTCTATATAAAATGCAGCTACAGACACGTTGATAGACAGGCTTGCTAGCTCTATAGTGTCCTCGGGTCCGTAAGAGTCATAGGTCCAGCCTCGTAGGGTACGGCGATACACATCAACGGCTTGATACTTTGATGCAACAAGTATATATTCTTCAACTGTTGAGCATGCTCGGTAATAATTCAGCTTCCTTCCCCTGTCGTAGGCTTCAGTAGAATCTAACAATACTTCCACAATGACGCGAGGAGTTGTATCTCTGTCTTATCAGGTGCAGGTCTGTCACGCTCATCACACGTCACTGATGTATCAGGGTAGGTATAGCGCCTGGATGAGAGACGTGTTGCAACATCTGAGTTGTAAGTATAGCACTGCTTACCTGCTGCTCGTAAAGCGTCTTGAAATGCTCTAGCAGCATTAATTCCGATGCTACTATGTGCGAGGCTTCCACCTGACATAGCATACGCATACCCATCTATGTACTCATGCTTTATATCATTGCTGCTGTGTTCCAATTCGCGCCACTCGTCCACGCTCATGGAATGTGGTGATGGTTGAACTACCATTATTTCTCTCTCGATGATTTTTGTACAGGACTGCTTTATCGCATCCTCGTCGACAATTAGCCGACGAGGATGCGATAAAGCAGTCCCTACAATAGCGAATTTTAGACCTCAACCGACATTGCTACAGCACCACCACCGCCGAGACAGAGTGTTGCTAATCCACGACCACCACCACGACGGCGCAACTCGTAAATCAGTGTCGTTAGGACACGTGAGCCACTGGAGCCGATGGGATGACCAAGGGCAATGGCTCCGCCGTTGATGTTGACACGCGACCAATCCCAGTCAAGTTCTTTGCCGTTGGCAAGCGTTTGGGCTGCAAATGCCTCGTTGACCTCGATCAGATCGAAGTCGCTTATCTTCATTCCTGTACGCTCTAATAGTTTATGTACCGCAATCGGTGGCGCGGCGAAGATGTAGCGCGGCGTAATCGCACCAGCGGCATAGCCAGTGATACGCGCAAGCACATTCAAATCTTGGTGCTTAGCGAAGGCTGAATCGACAACGACAGTTGCAGATGCTCCATCGCTTAGGCCGGGGGCATTTCCTGCCGTTACAGTACCACCGTCTTGGAAGGCTGGCATGAGTCTGGTTAGCGCATCCATTGAGCTATCACCACGAATAGGCTCGTCTACCTCAATCACGGTACTACCCTTTTTTTGCTTGATTTCTATAGGCAGAATTTCGTCTTTGAAGCGTCCAGCAGATGTTGCGGCGGCAGCACGTTGATGACTTTGCAGTGAGTAGCGGTCCTGCTCGTCACGCGTTACACCAAACTTGTCCGCGATAACCTCAGCTTCTTCACCCATGTGAATATTCTCAAAGGCACACCAGAGGCCATCATGCACAACACTATCGATGATCTCGCCGTTGCCCATGCGATAACCAGTACGGGCCTTTGGCAGCATATAGGGGGCATTGCTCATGCTCTCCATGCCACCAGCCACAAACGCCTGTGCATCGCCAGCACGAATGGCTTGGGCAGCAAGCATCACGGCCTTTAAGCCTGAGCCACATACCTTGTTCACCGTAAAGGCAGGAATATCGACAGGCAAGCCAGCATGTAAAGCGGCCTGACGTGCAGGAGCTTGTCCAACATTCGCTGATACCACGGTGCCCATAATCACTTCATCAATCGTCTCTGGATCGACGCCAGCACGATGGACCGCTTCTCTTATCACCATCGCACCTAATTGAGGTGCGCTAAAACCACTCAAACCGCCTAAAAATTTACCTGTTGGTGTGCGAACCGCTCCAATCACAACAGGAGTACGCTCTGTAGATGCTCTTTGCTCAGACATGAGTGTGCTCTCCCTCCACAGCATTGTGGATATGCATGCATATATACGATAGGACTCTTTGTTGTTATTGTATAATTTTAAGCTGAGAAGGGTCAAACAGCATACAAAGAAACGTCTGTAGGAGCCTTATTCAGGTCATTGGATATGCTTATGGTTGCGGGGGCAAAACACCCATTTTGAAGCCTGTGGGGACTTGCATATTCCACATTGAGGGCGAGACCCTGGTGGGCGGCAACAACGATACAGTATCATAGATAGGTTCGCCTGTGCCGGGTCCAACCGCTCCTGCCAGGATATTCACTGGTCGATAGCTCATATCTAACAAAAGCACCAGTCCATTTTCGCAACGGATACGATACACTTTTGTCCCTCGAAATTGATCTGTATCCAGGTAGCTGGCCTGGTGCACGGAAATCTCTCGGCGTACTTCGTCCAGGTCGAACAGCGACTCTTGCGACATGTCGATGCTCCAGCCTTGCACGTTATGTTGTGCAATATGGTGCATCTCGTCCATACCAAGATTGTTCTGCCCGTCGTCTATCAACACGACATCTACGTTGCCTGGTTGTATGGTTTCTACATTAAGATAGCCACTACCAAGATGATGATAGCTATCAATAAGATAGCGCTTACCTTTTGCATCTAATTTTGTCTGACTATGATAGAGAATGTACGCACTCCAGGAAAGTGTTGCGGGCAAGAGAAATGCTCGCGTTGATGATGGAGTCTTCATAAAGCGGGCAGTCGTGAACGTGGCAACCAGCACAACGGTAGCGGCGATAAGCAGTCCAGCTACTTGTAGTGTATTTGTGCGTCTTCTTTGTCTGCTAATGGGTAAAAGATGCAACGTGCGTTCATGCTTGCTCTGCGCGACAATTGCCTCCATGACAGCTTTATCAATGTGAGCAGAGGGACTCGATGCATCAAGAGAAGCAACTAGATGTGTTACCTGATTCATGGCAAGATGATTCACGCTACAAGATGGACAGGTACGCACATGTGCAGCAACTGTGCTCCTCTGCTCCGTCGTAAGGTCATTCCATACAGCAAGATACTGACGCGTGGTCTCACATACACGTGGGTCCGCTTCTTCTGGTGAAATGCCTGGGCGGAAAGAAAGATTATGCTCACTCATCGTGACTTCTCCTGTTTTCCACCATCTCTATTAAGACGTTGATAATGTTCAATAAACATACGTTTTGCACGTGAAATGCGTGTTGCTGAAGCATTAGGAGAAATATCCATAATCGTGGCAATCTCTTGATAGGATACACCTTGCGCGGCACTGAGTACTAAAGCGGTTGCATACTCAGGAGGTAGATTGTCTAATGTACGACGAATAAGGTCTCGTTCGGCAATCTCCGGTATGCCTCCACTATCAGCAAGAAAGGCAAAAGTATCCTCATTCGTTCCCTCCTCACTGTAGTCATCGTTGCGATAACGATGCGAGAGAGACCACCAGGAGATACGTTTGCGTCTGCGTAACATATCGACACACAGGTTTGTGGCGATACGGTAGAGCCAGGGTGAGAGCTTTTCACGCTCATGGAGACCATTCCAGGAGGTGCAAGCACGCACAAAGACCTCTTGTGTCACATCGTCTGCATCTTCCTGATTGCCGAGCAAACGATAGATATAGGAGTGAATGGGTCGCCGAAATTGCTCATAGAGTTGAGCAACCGTTGAGACAGCGTTTGGATGTGACGCTGCACTATCAGATGCTATTTGAGACTCAACTGGTTTATCCACGGTCATACTGGCTCTCTCTTCTTGGGAAGTACTCTTAGCGCTCGTGCCTTCCCTGCCTGTCTGTAGTATACCAGGATTGACCGCCGAATAGAACATAATAACTCCATTGTCTATTTTTCATATTACAAGCTATCTCTTTATCACGTTCTCCCCTGCTCATTTTTACCGGCATACCGTTCTCGGCCTATGGAGTAGTTCTTTCTTTGCTAGTACCATCCTCCTATCCGCTATGGTCTCCGTAAAAATAATGCTATTCTATAACGGTGTGCTGTACTATGCTGCTATATAGGCGTACAGATGCGTGATTAAGGCGTTTGGAAGAGGGGTGTATCTTGGATACAAAGGAGGTACTCATGCATTTGTTTCGCAATCTGAGCAGCATTCGTAAATATCAATCTTCCACGAATGTCTCTCATCTCCAAGGTATTCGCACTTCGTCTCTTCTGCGTTCGACAGTACTCATCGCCTTTTTGCTTGTCACTGTGTTTGGCGTGCTCAATTCCGGTTGGGCTGACGCTAGTGGCGTGAAGTTTCGAGGGAAACCTGTCGGTATGAAGCAGTTGCCAGGACAAACTCCACCTGTTACACATCCACCGGTGAATTATAACAAGCCTGTCCTGGCATTTTACTACATGTGGTATCACCACTCAGACTGGTGTACTTGCCGCATGTCGGATTTGCCAAGTCCACAGTACGATTCTAGTGACGACGCCACAGTTGATCGTCAGGTCAAGCAGGCCGCGAATGCTGGTATCACCGGCTTCATTGGTTCGTGGTGGGGTCCCAACGACAATACCGACAAGAACTTTGTGAAGTTGCTGGCTCACTCTACTACGCTAGAGCAAAACACGGGTTTTCACTTTGCTTCCTCGCTCTATATAGAGAGCGATGCTCCACTGCTGAACAATCAGGCAAAGATGATTGCCGGACTACGCTTCGCGTTGCAGCACTATAGTACGAACAGTCATTTCTTTCATTGGCATGGTAAGCCAGTATTGTACTTCTGGAGTCCTCTGGGCAACGGACGTACACTAGCGGAGTGGTCCTACATTCGGAGTCAAGTTGACCCAAATCACAACACTGTCTGGTCAGCAGAGGGCATTGATATGAACCTGCTGAATGTGTTTGATGGCATTCACCTGTTTAGCGCGGGCTACTGGGGTATTCAGCGTGGCACGATGCCACAGGTCGATCAAGGCTTTCGTAACCAGATCAACGCCTACAATAAGGCCCATCACACGCAGAAAATTTGGGCAGCCGGTGTGCTTCCAGGCTATAACGACACACATGTGCCAGGACGCCAGGGAACGTATACTATTGCGCGTAACAACGGAGCAACCTATCAGACCAGTTGGCGTGCAGCAATGAGTAGTACACCTGAGTGGATCACCATCACCACCTTCAACGAGTGGTTTGAGGGGGCGATGATTGAGCCAAGCGTTCATTATGGAAACCAGTACCTGAATCTGACACAGCAATTTGCCAAACAATGGCACGGCTGATGTAAGTGTATCATTTAATCAGTCAGCTGACATGTAGGGGAGACCCTTGCGGTCTCCCTGACACTACACAATTGAGGGTAGGTTGAAAGGGAGGAATTTTTCATGCCATCACGGAATCTATTGGGCATGAGGCGTGGTCAGAGGCGTAGTGCCTCTGGTCGCGTGCTTATTATCGTTGCATCGCTTCTGGCGGTGTTTTGCATTCTAGGGGTGGGTGCATTCCAGTTTGTGCATCTTGCCCCTGTACGCGCCACATCCGCGAATACATCCGTCACATTTCCTACGACACGTCCAGCAGTGCTGAAACAGAGCCATGTCAACGGAGCCGCGGACATACAACAGCGTATCGCGCTCTCGATTGGGCTACGCGTTCCCAATCAGGCTGCCTTGACGCAGTACGTAAACGACATTTCGCGGCCAGGCTCGGTCAACTATCATCGTTATCTCACGGCTGCCCAGTACGAGGGGGCATTCAGCCCAAGCAAGGCAACCTATAGTGCTGTAGAGAGCTATTTACAGGCGGCAGGTTTTAGCATCTCTCATACGTACAGCCATCGTCTACTTCTGTCTTTTAGTGGGACAGTGGGACAGGTAAATGCTGCATTCGGCATAAGCCTCAAGAGCTACACTGCTCCCAATGGTTCTCGCTACTATGCCAACGACACGGACCCGCAGCTTCCTGCATGGCTTGCCAGCGAAGTACAAAGCTTTACAGGTCTCAACAATGTGGTCCATTTTCAGCATCCACCGTTACAAGCTCGCACAGCGGGAAAAGGAACCTCAGTTCCTCTAGCCACTACGTGTCCAGGACATGACTCAAAAGGTCAATATCTTACACCCGATCAGACAGCAACTGCGTACAACATAAACGACCTCTACAATGCAGGTTTTCATGGCGAAGGTCAGACGGTTGCGCTCTTCGAGTTAGCCACGTTCAACACAAATGATCTTACCACGTATGCGGCATGCTATGGTCACAGCCATACAGCTATTCAGACTGTGGTTGCAGGTTCTTCCTCTGTCTCCTCAGATGGTGGTATGGTAGAGACTGAACTTGATGCACAAGTGATTTTGAGTGCGGCCCCACAATTAGGACGACTCGTGATCTATGAGTCCGGCAATAATGAGGCCGACCGCCTCGCACAGTGGGCACAGATCGTGCAAGATGCAGTTCCCGTCGTCAGCACGAGTTGGGGCGACTGTGAACTGAATATGGACCCAACCGAGGTTCAACAAGAGAATGTATTTTTTACGGCGGCAGCAGCACAGGGTCAAAGTGTTTTTGCCGCATCGGGTGATAGTGGTAGCGCTGGTTGTGCATTCGATACTCCAACCAATGGTACACAACCATTCAAGGGGCTCAGCGCAGGCGACCCTGGTACACAACCATTTGTAACGAGTGTTGGCGGAACAACGCTTACCGTTGATAGCACAACATCAGCGTATGGTCACGAGGTTACCTGGAACAACCTACCCGCCGGTCAGTATAGTGGTGGTGCCTCTGGTGGTGGTCTCAGCAAATACTGGGCGGCTCCCTCATGGCAAAATGGTCCAGGCGTCAATAATAGCAATAGCTCTGCAACGCCATGTAACGCGCCTTCTGGCAGTTTCTGCCGCGAGACACCAGACGTGTCGCTGCATGCGGACCCCAACAATGGCTACCTCATCTACTGTACAGCAACACAGGCAGGATGCGATCCTGCACATCCCTGGAATAGCATTGGCGGAACATCAGCAGCCTCACCGATGTGGGCAGCGATGATTGCAATAGCGAACGAGATGTCAGTTCGACAGGGCGGCTTCAATCTCGGCTTTGTCAATCCGCTTCTCTACCAGATTGCAAACGATACAACAAAGTACGGGAATAGTTTCCATGATATTACCGTTGGCACAAACGACTATAACAGTCTAAATGCTGGTCTGTATCCTGCAACGAACAACTACGACATGGCAACGGGTCTGGGGAGTTACAAAGCGTTCAATCTTGCAACCAACCTTGTAGCACTTGTGAAGAGTCAAATGACGACACGCACGTCACCAACAAATACCACGTGGTATTTCGCGGAAGGTAGCGTTGGCAACGGCTTTCAGGAATACATCACACTACAAAATCCAAGTGTGAGTCAGTCGGCAACAGTCAACATCACCTACCTTTTTGAGGGAAAAGCGGCTGTTGTTGTCAGTCATAGCATACCAAGTAGTTCGCGTGCAACGATCAGCGTCAACAAAGATCTGAGTGTGACGAAACCAAACGATCCACAGCAGGCGCTCTCAGCAATCGTTCAGGTTATTAATGGTGGTCCGGGCATTGTCGCCGAACGCCCAATGTACTTCTCGCATAATGGGTTTAAGAGTGGTACAGATGTGATGGGTGTCACCAATCCGCAGAGCACCTACTACTTTCCATCGGTGGACTCGCGCACTAATGGACGCAACTACCTCACCTATCTCACTATGCTCAATCCAAGTGGTACACAGATCGCGCATGTCACCGTGACATACTATACAGGCACATGTGGACAGTCAGGTCAATCTACTTGTCTAACACAAACAGTGCCGATTGCGCCGCTTCATCGCGGTACAGCGACACCGCTCAAACTGAAATTGTATCAGCAAACCTCGGTCAGCGTACAGAGCGATCAGCCTATTGTTGTTGAGCGTCCAACGTACTTCAGCGATACTATTGCGACAGCAGGTGGAGCAACAACTGGTGCCGCGAGCGAAGTTGGTGCAACAAATCCAGGTAAGGATTGGCTCTTTGCCGAGGGTTACACTGGCAACAACTTCCAGGAATACCTGACATTAGCAAATTTCGGCACAACCGCGACAAATGCAACAGTGACGCTTGAGTACGACAATGGACACAGGCAAGCCATCACCGTGAGTGTTCCTGCTCTCAATCACATCTACTTCGATGTGAACAAAGCAAACACATCCCCAAGTGGTACCTGTGACATCAATCCATGCAGTACCTCAACGGCTTCATCAGTTGAGGTCACGTCGGAGGCGAATATCGTTGTTGACCGTTTGATGTACTTCAACAAAGGCAAGGCAAGACTGTCTGGCGCAACAGAGACGATTGGTGAAGCAGGACCTGCTTCACACGGCGTTTATGCCTTTGCCGAAGGCTATACCGCTGGTTCGTTTGAGGAGTATCTCACGCTGCAAAATCCCACAACGAGCGATGAGACTGTGGCAATCACGCTCTTTGTAGACACCTATGTGCTACAAGAACAGGTGGTTGTCAAGGCGCAGAGCCGCAAAACGGTCAGCATCAACTCGCTTGTTACGCCAATCGCGCAAAACAACAATAACATGGGAACCGACTCCTACTCAGTCTCGCTTACAGCGCAGGCACTAGGAGCAAACTCGAAGATTGTGGCGGAACGCCCGATGTACTTTAACTTCCACGGCGAACCAGGTGGTACCGACGTGCTTGGCTATACGCAAATCTCGTAGTTACTGCACATAGTTAGCTAGTGTATAAACAAGGGGTTCAGCACGTTGTGCTGAACCCCTTGTTTATACACTAGCTATTCTGTCTCATCCTCTGATGTATCTACTTCCCCATTTTCTTCATCGACATCAATGCTCTCTGCCGGCTCTTGCAGCTCCTCAACCACCTCGCTCCCCTTTTCCTCACCGTTTTCTTCGACGATGTCCTCTAGTTTCTTGCCGTTTGTGGTGGCAACCGCGACGACGGTATCACCTCCTGCAAGATTCATCATGCGGCGGCCCTGTGTGGCACGTCCACCGCGAATGATGTTGGCTACGTCCATACGAATGACGACGCCCGATGCTGAGATAATCACCAGATCGCTGTCTTTTTCCGTGAGGATACGAGCCGTGGCGACACGTCCAGTCTTATCTGTCACCTTTGCAGTGAGAACGCCACCACCACCACGAGTCTGGAGTGGGTAGTCGTCAATGGGGGTACACTTCCCATAGCCGAACTCGGTCACAACCAGCAATTCACTGTTCGCGGGTGTCAGGTTCAGCGAGACAACGGTGTTATCTTTGCCTAAACGAATACCACGCACACCTCCACTAGTACGTGAGGCAGAGCGTAGTTCCGCAACGGTAAAGCGAATAGCACTTCCCTGCGCGGTAATCATTAGCACATCGTCATCGGTACGGGCCAATTTCGCGCCGATTAATTCGTCATCCTCTTCCAGGTCCATTGCGATCAGGCCATTCCGTCGCACCACCTCAAACTCTTCCATAGCCGTCTTCTTGACCTCACCCTTTTTGGTGGCAACAATCATGAAGTCGCGGCTCACACCCTTTGGCACCTGCACAATAGCAGTGATACGCTCACGCTGCTCAATAGAGATGAGGTTGATTAAATGCTCACCCTTCGCGGTACGACCAGTATCGGGCAACTCATAGACGCGTAGTTGGAAGACACGCCCACGATCCGTGAAGAAGAGCAGGCTATCATGGGAATGTGCGACCAGCAAATGCTGTACTACGTCATCCTCACGTGTCACCATACCAGTAATGCCACGTCCACCGCGTCTCTGTGCTCGATAGGTGTTAGAGGGTAAGCGTTTGATGTAACCCTTCTCGGTCAGTGTCACGACGACCTCTTCGTTAGGAATGAGGTCTTCATTTCTAAACTCGCCCGTCTCCGACTCTACGATTTCGCTGCGGCGTGGGTCGCCATACTTTTCCATGAGTTCTTTCAGGTCGCTTTTAATCAGCTTGCGAATCTCGTTAATGTCGCTCAACAGCATATTGTAGTAGTCAATATGCTGAAGAACCTCTTTGAGTTCTTCCTCGATCTTCTGGCGTTCGAGTGCCGCTAAACGAGCTAAGCGCATATCGAGGATAGCTCGGCCTTGCTCTTCCGAAAACGCGAATTGCTGCCGCAGGTTTGTCAGGGCTTCGTCGGTTGTTTGTGAGCCACGAATGGTTGCAATTACCTGGTCAAGGTGGTCCAGCGCAATCTTCAAGCCTTCGAGGATGTGACGCCGAGCTTCTGCCTTTGCCAGTTCAAACTTTGTGCGGCGCGTGATGACGACTTCGCGGTGATTGATATGATACTGCAAAAAGTCCTTGAGACGTAGGGTTCGTGGTTGCTTATCAACCAGTGCCAGCATGTTTGCGTTGAATGCGCTCTGCATCGCGGTATATTTGAACAAAGTGTTCAGCACACTCTCAGGGCTAGCATCCCGCTTCAACTCAATATACATACGCATCCCGTTACGGTCAGACTCATCGCGCACCTCGGAGATGCCCTCGATTTTTTTGTCGCGCGCCAGCTCCGCGATTTTCTTAACCAGTTCGGCCTTGTTGACCTGATAGGGAAGTTCAGTCACGATGATACTGGTACGACCCTTCTCAGTCTGCTCAAAGTTTGTGCGTGCACGTACCACGACACGCCCTCGTCCGTTGAGATAGGTGTTGCGAATACCTTCGCGACCATGAATGATGCCACCGGTTGGGAAGTCTGGTCCACGAATGATGCGTGACAATTCTTCGGTGGTTGCCTCTGGATTGTCGATCAGGTGGATAACGCCGCTACACACTTCGTTTAGGTTGTGAGGTGGAATATTGGTTGCCATGCCTACAGCGATGCCTGTAGAACCATTCAGAAGCAAATTAGGAAGGCGGGCGGGAAGGACAGTTGGCTCTTCAGTTTGATTGTCATAGTTTGGCGCAAAATCAACGGTGTTTTTGTCGATATCACGAAGGAGTTCATCGGCAATCGCCGCCATTTTTGCCTCAGTATAACGCATAGCGGCTGGTGGATCGTCGTCTTGCGAACCAAAGTTTCCTTGCCCTAACACAAGAGGATAACGCATTGACCAAGATTGGGCCATACGCACAAGGGCGTCATACACAGCTACGTCACCATGAGGGTGGTAGCTCTTAAGCACCTCACCGACGGTACCAGCACACTTACGAAAAGCTTTTGTCGATTGGAGACCCATATCTTCCATAGCATATAAGACGCGACGGTGTACAGGCTTTAAGCCATCGCGCACATCAGGTAGTGCACGACTGACAATAACACTCATAGAGTAGTCGAGATACGCGCCTGTCATTTCATCAACGATACTAACTGGCCTAATATTACCAAGTTCCATAAAGCATCCTCACCAAAAAGAGTCAGACATAGCCAGAAGGCGATATCAGTTTGAAGTATTGATTGCGTTGGGCGGAGGGGTCTCAGAACGTGTGATCCTACCTTCCTTATTATATCACATCCTATAGTTCTACACAATAACGACATGACTTGCAGCCAAGCCACTCGAAGGTCGTGTGGGGCATGACAGGGGCAAGCCCCTTGACTCCAACAAACTGCTACAAGAGCCTGCAGGAGGCATGACAGGGGCAAGCCCTGTCACTTCTAAATCGCTCTGTTTCGATTGCTAGGCTACTTTGCTTTGATAAGAAGGTGTGGTATCATTAGATGCAAGAGCGGAATTTCAGGGAGAGTTGAAGTACATTGATCAACTGTATATTCGTCCATCAGCCCTGATGTAATGTAGCGCTAGCTCTGATGTCATAGGGGGAGTTCCAAGTCATGTCATCGTTGCCATTTACATCTCAGCAGTGTTTTTTTGTAGCTGTTCTTGTATTTATTGTTATTGGCTTTCAACGTGGCTGGCGGCGTGAGCTGATTACACTTATTTTCGTGTTGCTTGCAGTTATTTTGATCCGTCCTAGTTCAAATGGTGGATTTATTGGTAGTCTTTTCGCGCGTATTCCAGCACTGTTTGCGTATCTTTTTACGGGCTCGACAGGTACTGCAGCAACAACGAATGCAACAGCTTCCAATTTCTTAGGACCTTGGGGCACATTGTTAGGGTTTATTGTGGTTATAGCCCTGGGCTACTTCATTGGGCAACGTGCGTTTCCTAAGCCAAACAACCCAACCGAACGCTTTATAGGGATAGTTCCATCGGTCATTTCTGGAGCGTTCATTCTCGGCTACCTCACGTCGGGCAATTTTTTTGCGAAGAACGAGCAGGGGCAGTCATTCTTTTCCGTTGTTGTGCAGCCACCGGACCCAACTAACTATATACCAGTGATTTTTGCAATCGCGGTCATCGCCGTAGTAGTTGGACTTATCGCAGGAAGAGCGAAAAAGTCTGCTCCACCTGCGGCGAAAAAGTAGTATGAGACGTAGTATAGACAGAGGCATACGCGAGGAACGCTTTCGGTTACACAACCATGTAACGAATGCGCGTCAGCATAACAAAGAGATTGCTTTATGTAAATTGTGTTGAGGTGACGAATGGCTGAAACATCTAAGAACAAGCAAACTATGACAACAAGACCTGTAGAGCGTTGGCAATCTGGTCGTTCTCGTTTCAACATTCAAGGCTTCCGTTTTGGGAGAGATAGAAAGTGGCATTTTTCTGGGCAAGGGCCAGACGAAGAGGTGAGGGTTGTTGTACGCAAACATTGGTGGTTTCTTGTAAAGCCTGCACTACCTTTTCTAGCTTCGATTGCTGGTATCTTTCTCGTCTTGGCGGCAATCGCCACATATCCTCAGTATGACATCATCTGGACATACCTGGAGATTGTTGCCGTTCTGCTCGCAGTTGGTACAGGTATCTGGTTTGCCTGGAAAGACCTGGCCGTCTGGTGGCTTGAGACATACATTGTCACAAACAAACGCATCATTAACTCGCGCGGCCTTTTACAACCCACACGGCAGGAAACACCTCTTGAAAAGGTGACGCAGGTAGGGGTAGATGTGAAAACGGTCCTGGAGGCGATGCTGGGATTCGGTACCGTCCATGTGTACTTAGCAGGCGGCGACCTCGTCATGAAGGAAGTTCCTCATCCCCGCGAAATTAAGGACGCGATTCAGGGTGTTACGGATGTTGTGAACGCCAAGAAAAAAAAAGAGGAGCCAATTCCAGTTCCCAAAGACCCAGAACTGGCCTCTGTACTCCAAAAACTTGCGGCGGGCAAGCCTGTTCCTAAGCTAGCAGATGCAGACGAAAACTACCCTCCTCCACGCAATCCTGACCGTGTGCGTGGTCCACGCCGCACCTTCGGTGGCATCCTGCGTATTCCCAGCCGCATTCACTATATGTCAGGAGAGCAGACCGTCAAGTACATTCAGCGCTCTCAATACGTGCTCTTGAAAAACCTACTTGTACCTGCTCTCCTGATTGTGCTGATACTCCCCGTTGCCATTGTGCCGCCCAGTATTGGCTACATTCCGCCAACTGTACAAATGTATTGGTGGCTCATCATGGGCCTTGTGTTCCTGGCCTTGCTGGTTTCGCTGTTTTTTGTGTACATTAACTGGCTCGATGATATCTACATTTTGACGAACAGGCGCATTATCGACATCGAGCGGAAGTTTCTCTTCACTGTCGAGTCGCGTATCTCGGCGGAATACAAGAATGTACGTGATGTCAAAGTGAAGGTACCAAATGTTCTTGAGCGTTTCTTAGATATCGGGGATGTCTTTGTCGAGACTCCTGGTAGTTCCCCAGATATCATCTTTAAGAGCGTTGATCATCCTTTCTTGATTCAGGATGAAATCTATGCGATCAAGAACCACAAGGATAAAGAAGATAAGGTCAAGAAGGAAAACGATGAACGCAAACTCTTAGAAACATGGTTTGGAACTGTTGTCTCGTCGTTAGATAGCACATCGAAAATACACTCCGCGCCGGACCTGAAAAACATGGACTTACTCTCGGCTATGACATGTGCACAAGAACTAGGGCTGGACGTTGAGGTGTCGGGTGATGCTATTCCAACCAACGCAATTGCCCCTGGTCATGTTGTGCAGCAAATGCCGCCAAAGGGAACACTGATGGAGAAAGGGAGCAAGATTGAGATTGTGTTGAGCAAGAGGCAATCACTCGTCGATCATCAGGTATAAAAACGGTAGGGGGCGCAATGAATTGTGGCCCCTACCGTTTGTTAGCGTATGCCAGCACCACTACCACCAACGTGAGCTAGTAACGCAACGCTTTCAATGTGGTAGGTTTGTGGAAACATATCAATGGGCTGTGCCGAAACCAAGCGGTAGCGTCCACCAGAACAAAGGGTTGCAATGTCGCGAGCCAATGTGCTAGGGTCACAAGACACGTAGCAGATGGCACGCGGAGCAAGAGTCTGCAATGCTTGTAGTGCTTTGGGATGACAACCCGCTCGTGGTGGATCAACAAGCGCGACATCGACACGTTCACGCCGGTAATGGAGTTGACCCAGGAGACGCTCCAAGGTCCCTTCCAGCACAGTGATGCTGTTTTGGTTATTGAAAGCGGTCGTTGCGCGTGCATCCATAACCGCACTTGGCTGTGACTCGATAGCGATCACACGCGCACTCCGTGCAGCCAGGAATGCAGAGAAGAGACCAACACCACTATAACCATCTAATACGATATCGGAGCGCTGTAATTCTAACAAAGCCAACGCGCGTTCAACCAGCACGGCAGCCTGTAGCAAATTGACCTGGAAGAATGAGTCGGCGGAAACACGGAAGCGACGGCCCAAAACGCTATCGGTCAAAAACTCTTGTCCGGCAAATACACGTCCATAGCGTCCACCAACGCGTTCGATAATGACTCCAACGATACCAGGTGCAAGGGTCATTAACTCGTTTGCCAGTTGTTGTGGGTCTTCCATTAAGGAACCAGGACGTGCATGAACTACTAATAATGTTGGTATAGCTCGTGCAGCCGCGCTTACCGCTTCAACAGGAACGCCAATACCAGCATTATTAACAGCACCGACCGCACCACGAATTGTAAAGCCCTGTACCATCTCACCTAGTGTATCACCAAAATAATTCATGAGCTTCTTACGCACATGTTGATAGACCATATCGAGGGCGGGATGCAGCAAAGGGCAGTTTTCGAGTGGCTGAATATCATGACTTTCAGTTAATTTGAAGCCAATTTCACCTGAGGGACCGACAGAAAATAGAGCAATGTTGCGGTAGTGCCATGGTGAAATGCTGCTCGGCATGCCAATGGTTGGATGCACAACCGCATCTGGCTGTTTGCCAATACGCATCAGCAACTGACGTACAATGTGAGCTTTCCAGGTCAGTTGTGCCTGATACGCGATATGTTGCCATTGACATCCACTATCGGTAAGAAGAGGAAATGCAGGTTCCACACGTTCCGGGGCAGGACGCAGTATTTCAAGCATCTCTGCTCGTGCATGGCCTCGCCGCTCCTCGACAATATCTACCCGCACCCGCTCACCTGGAATACCGCCAGGGACGAAGAGGACGCGTCCCTCGTATCGGCCTACGGCGTCGCCGCCATAGGCAAGGTCTGTAAGTTCGACATCAATACTCATGTTCACCTCGCGGTCATTGCGCGTCCCGTCGTGTCGCGCATGTCCATCACATCTTTCCATTTGTATGTTTATAACATTATTGGCTGTTTTGGCTGACTATAGAGCCGTGTTCCGAAACGGCTCAAGAAAACCGCACCCAGCCCTATCAAGCCCGCACCAATACTGATAAACCAGCCAATGTAGGGGAGAGACCCTGCCAACACCAACACTGTCAATCCCACTACAACCTGCACCGGACGTGTGTTTTTCTGTGGAGCCACAACACGCACGATGTACTCGCCCACTAGCGAGCCGACTGCCACCATTCCCAAAGCCCAGGCTGCAATAATTCCTATTACAACGATGATCGCCAACGGAATAGAAATGATTAGTGCTACCAGAATAGCCAGTACGGGTAGCGCTAGCAATATACTCAAAAGGCCAAGCGCAAGACTACGACGCGTCTTGCTCATGACCGTGGTACGCACTAACATTACATGCTCTGGCAACAATACCATGAGTAAGATGCCTAATGCTACCCATGCCAGCGTAGACCAGAACCGGAAATTTGGTCCAGCATCACTGGTGAGCAGCTGATCCATACTTTTAGGGCAACCATCAAGACTTCCATGTAGATGTGAATCACCACCTGGCGTCCAAGCTCCTTGACACAAGTGAATATCGCCATAGACAGCGGCGTTATTCTGTAGAGTTATACTCCCACCATAGGCAGTGACCGTCCCATGCACTGTTCCATCAATAATAACACTTGTACCAAACACTACCACATTACCTTCCACCTCACCTTGTATGACCATTGTGCCACCAAAGGAGGTAACGTTGCCACAGATTATTTCGTTGTTATTTACAACGATATCAGTACCAAAGGAAGGCCCTCGATGTGAATCAGTACAAGCTTGCTTTGTTTGCTGTGCTTGCTCAACGTCTATGCCAGCAGCAAAGACGGTGGAACCCGCTTTGCTGCGCCCATTTAGTAAGAACGCTGCGAGGAGCAACAGTCCAGGCAGCGTGTAGAGTAACAATCTTCTTTGTACAGCTTTTCGCATACCGTAACTCCCTATCATGTTGTCATAGTTTTTTAGCTTAGAGAGAAAAAGACTATAACAACATGACCTTCGCCACCTATGCCTCTTGTGGAGGACGCATCAGGCGAAGCCACATCCCCATCATGAGTACGACTGCAAAGCCAACTCCTGTAAGGAGCAAACTATTATGTGTCACAATGGTTAAGCCTGTCTGTATATATGGTCCAAGAACATATAGTACATCAACAACATTGCTTAGCAAGAGCAATACATGTACCATGAAATCAGTCTGTACAAGAGTGATAGCGAGTATCAGGAGTGGAATACTCCCAAGTGTAAAGAATGTGATAGCGGCAAAGGCAGTCCCTCCTTTACGCATTCGTGCGACACGATAACGCTGCTGCTCACGAAGAGCATCAAGTTGTTGTGAAATTTGCTTTTGCTGCTGTACCGCCTGCATGATTGAATGGGTTGAAACACGCTCAGGAGAGCTAGAGAAATTCTGCGCGCTTGTGGATTGCGCGGTCTTCTGCGATGTTCTCAAGAGTGCGTCCATAGTTCGTTGACGTTGCTCGAAAGCACGACAATCAGCGCAGTGCTCCAAATGTTCCTGAAATGCAGCTACCTCAGAGTCGTCAATCGAGTCGGTGTCACGCTGGTGGGCGAGCAACTGTTTAACGTCGTGACAGCGCATCACTTTGCTCCTCTTCGAGAACAGAGCCGTTTTGCATATACCGCGCTAACAGCTCACGCGCACGATGAAGACGCGCCTTGACCAGAGCAGGTGTCAGGTTGAGGGCGGCAGCGATTTCGTCATAAGAAAAGTCATGCCAGTAGCGCAGGACAATTACCGCGCGATACTTTCCAGGCAAGCGTTGTAAGTACGTTTGTACCTCGTCGTGCTGCTCACCACGCAAAGCAGCTTGTTCAGGGCTGACGCCAGAATCAACAATCCACTCAAGAAACGGCACATCCTCTAAAGGAAGTGCTAAAAAGCGTCTACGTCTCAACTGGTCAATTGAAAGGTGCGAGGCAATTGAGAGCAGCCAAGTACTAAATTTATGCGCAGGCTTGTAGGTTGCAAGTTGCGTATAGGCACGCACGAATGCTTCCTGCGTCACATCTTCAGCCTCAGTTGCATTACCAAGCATCCGATACGCGAGATTCTGGACAGCATCTTTGTAACGTTCAACGAGCACTGCGAAGACGTTCTGGTCGCCACGGAGCACTAGCTCGACTAGCCCGGCATCACTCATCGCATCAACCACCACCCCTGTATTTGACAGGCTACGTCTTACATTCGTAACATCAGCGGTATGTGCGGCTGTACCAGTGTGGCTAGTACGCTGCCCTCGGCTGGTACCGCGTGCTGACTGTGCTATCGACCCAATGACTCCTAATGGATTTGAAGCGTCTATCGTCGATTCTAACATATATCACCGCTCATTACTTACTTTTATATTCAGTATATAGAAGAGATACAACAGGTTCCCTCCTCGTCAGCATATACGAGCAATTCCTAAAAAAGTTGTAATCTTTTGCCGCAGTGTATCATGCTTGAACGAGAGTGACAAGAGGATAAGTAACCTCTGTAGTCTCACATAGTATAACACACGCTCATGAAAAAATATTCACTTTGTAGATGGTAAAGTTCACAAAATGTGAACTTTCAGTCATAAAAGTGGGTTGGAGACATGACAGGGGCAAGCCCTACCACTACGATACTCAACAGGCCACTACGTGGCTTGTCCCTGTCATGCCGCCTATAGAGCCATTTGTGGATGAGTTGAGGACTATTTTTAGAATTCGACCTCGCTAGCTGCCTTGGTCACAATAACGTGCTCGTCGGTACCGAAATCGTCGAGCGTGTAGTTGTGGTGGGCTACTATCTGAAATGCGCGCATAATTTCACTATCAGTTGTGCTATGAGCATCCTGTACCAGCGTCACATCAAAACCACGACTGATAGCGACGCGACTCGTGGTGTCAATGCACATTTCGGTTCGGCACCCTGTGATGACAAGATGCTTAATATGACTGGCATGCAGTTCATCCTGAAGTGGCGTCTGGTAGAAGGCGTCTGAGGCACGTTTGCGAAACACAGGTTCGTCAGCTAGTGGCGCAACACTTGGATGAATTTGCCAGCCTGGAGAATTGGGGGCGAGACTCAGCCCCTCGCCTTCATACACATTTCCGTCATGTTGTATAAAGATGATCGGTGTACGCGAAGCACGAGCCTTTGCTAGTAGTCCTGCGATATTTGCAAGCACTGTTGGAGCATTGTACGAAGGGTCTGAGGGGTCATCAATGAGGCCCACCTGTACGTCAATGACGAGGAGAGCAGTGTTATTAGCCATGTAAGAAACTCCTTCATGTTGTATATGTTTACTATTCATTTCATGAGTTGATAAGTTTCTTACAGCGTCATTGGCTTCCCCGTCTCTGTGTGTATTTCAACTACAAGATAGCAGAGAGCATTACACTCTGTCAAGCGTTCTGCTGATTTTGTAAATCCTGTAGTGGCACTTCGTCGTTGTTAGAAAAAGGTTTTTCAGTTTCACCGTCTTGCGGCTGCACGGGCTGAATACGTTGCGCTTGTGGACCACGTGTATCAGGTTTACCTTCACTATCATACTGCCCTTGTCCATACTGGTCTGTGTTGCCCTGACTACCGTATAACTCTTGCGGAGTGGGATTCTTCGACTGCTCTTGATGAGTGTTCTGTTCTTGTTCTGCCATAAGAAGTGTATCCTCCATCATTCGTTATTGTATTACCTGACCTCGATCACAACATCCTTTTGATCGCTCACACGCTCCATCACCTCGCCGATACGCCGGAATGGGACCTCTTTTTGCTCCGAAAGTGTCTGCCAGAGGCTCGGTTCAATCGCGGCAAAGAGTCCACCGGATGTTTGAGGATCAAAGAGAATTGCTTGTTTGAGCGCGTCAACGTGTGCATCAAAATGGACATGTGCTTGAACAGCGCGTTCGTTACGTTTTGTTCCTCCTGGAATACAGCCAAGTTCGGCGTAATGCAGGACATTGGGCAACAGAGGCAATGTAGCAAAATCGAAGCGCATACGCGTTAGGCTCTGCGAAGCCATTTCCCACGAGTGTCCCAATAGGCTAAATCCGGTGATGTCAGTAACCGCGTGAACAGCAGATCCAGCTTGTACAAGTAGTTCGCTAGCTCTTCGGTTAAGCGTGGTCATTGAGCGTACGGCCGCTGCCATGTCGTCTTCGGACACCACATTCCGTTTCTGGGCCGTTGTCAGCAGGCCAGTACCAAGTGGTTTACTCAGGATAAGCACGTCACCTGGTTTGGCTCCTCCCTTTGTGAGAATATGGTCGGGATGGACTATACCGGTGACTGCAAGTCCGTACTTCGGCTCGTCATCGGAGATCGAGTGACCGCCTGCAATGGCGCTCCCTGCTTGCTCAACGATATCCATGCCTCCGCGCAGCACGTCGCTCAGAATGCTGGTATCCAGGTTTTCAGGCCACGCAACCAGGTTTATTGCCATGAGAACCTGCCCGCCCATTGCGTACACGTCGCTGAGTGCATTGGTAGCCGCAATCGCGCCAAAGGTGTAAGGGTCGTCCACAACCGGCGGAAAGAAATCAGCCGTACTGATGATGGCTTGTTGCTCATTGACACGGTAGACCGCGGCATCGTCAATCGCGCCCAGTCCAACCAAGAGTTGGGACGGCACATTGCGTTGGCGCAAAGGCCGAAGGACCTCAGCCAGTATATCAGCACCTATTTTAGCTGCACAGCCAGCACAACTCGCTAGTTCCGTTAGCCGTACACGTTGATTCGTCGTCATCAAAGAAACCTTTCTTGCTCTGCTCGCTTCTTAAAAAGAGATGTATTCTGTCATTAAAGCACAAAGAAGAAGGGCAAGGCGAATAGACTGAGCCGTGGTTAACGCCCGTAGTAGCTAACAGCATTTCCCTACATAATTTTCATATATGACTGGATGTTATCCAGTTGTTTATGTACAGCGTCTGATAAGTTTTCTTTCTGCTCTCGCAACCAGAGAAGTTCATCTGCAAGAGAGTATAAATATTTACGAACAGCATCACCTGCCGAAACGTCTTGCTCGCATATATCAGAGATCGGACTCGTTGCAACATATCCATCGTCTGTAGGTACAAGTTGTAAGTAGAAAGTCTGTAGCACTTTAGCGTATGTTCTGTATGTAGGTAGGGGAAGTAAAAAATCCTCTTTGATAAAACAAATCGTAGGGACCTCTTTTGCAGAGGCCGTTACAATAGGGCTAGATGTAGTTTTTGAGTTTAGCGTGTTATAAAGCTCTTTATGAGATTGTGCTGTTGTTGTCACTATCATACTCCTGCTCTTGAAGGCTATGCACTACGTTAATTTGCTGTGTTTGTGCGTCATAAACAGATTTCAAATAGCCTCATCAAAACAGCAAAACCTTCATTGTAGCATTTAAGAAAAATAAATCTCCTTACAAGTTGAGCTATTCATGTGCATCTTTATGTAAGGGTTATACCACAACTTTATTAGGTGGAGGAATACGCCTTCCCAACTCTTGAGCAACCATAACCCAACTATCTATAGCATCTTGTCCTTGTTTGGCCGCCTCTTCGTAGGTTTCTCCATGTGTTTTGCATCCTGGTAACTCTGGTACAGTCACAATGTATGCCTGGTCTTCATCACTCCACTGGATATTCATTGAATAGTGCTTCGTGTCCATGTTAGCTCCTTTTCAAACGTTCGAGGATTTTTTGAACATCCTTTACTTGGTATGGTTTTGCATCTTTACCATCGTTACCCGACAATGTTAGTTCATCTTCTGGTAGTGCTGGATGCGTCCATACGGTATGACTTCCCTTTCCAGGTCGAAACGAGAAGCCTGCTTTAGACAATGCTGCTTTTAACTGTCTAATTTTTGGTGGCATTATTCCTACTCTCTTTCATTATATCACGCTTCTTCACTTCTCTAAGGTCAATGATGCGTTTCATATTCTTACTGCTAGATGGTAGCATAATAGCACCTGTGTTTGGCCCACTCTCATGTTCGATGATTGATACCAGTGACATTGCGTCTATTTTGTTTGTCTTACTGAAGGGTGACTTGAGAAGGACCATAAAAGACTCCTTCAAAAATTGTGTAAAGGTAAGTGGTAGACAAGAAGATGTGGAAGCTCGACGAGCAAAATCAGTAACATTTTTGGAGGCTATGTAGCAGGAACCACGGGAGCAAAAACAGACCTCTAAGGAATGTTATTCCTTAGAGGCAAACTTGACTTATTTCTTTTTTCTAGTGATACTCATCGTACATTTTATGTAGGTACAATAGGTGTTTTCTCTCAAACAATTTGAGAGAGTTCGGCGGCGAAGACGAGGATTATGGTCTCTTTGGTTGGTTCGGCTGTGTTGGCCTTGTAGCACCTGATTGTGTTGATTGCACGTTCGTACCCGCCTGTTGAGCCACATTCTTTAAATCACGCTGCACTGTATTAACACTACTTGCCGTTTGTTGAGCATAATCTTGCACAGTACTCCCCATCTCAGCGGCACGATTGGCTTGTTGCTGCACCTCTTGGACACGTCCTGCCATCTGTTGCACCTGCTGCTTGAGTTCCTCATTTTCCGGTGGAATGCCACGCAGATATCCGAAACGCTCAACCACAAATTGACGCATTTCTTTCCCGGTCTTTGGTGCGACGAGCAAGCTGATCCCCACTCCCACTAGTACCCCGTTTGTAAAACTACCCATATTTCAATTCCTTTCGTGAAGTTGTATCAAGTAGGTATCTTTAAATACCAAAGGTAACACGAATGGCACTGAGAAAAAGATGCAACCTGTGGAGCAAGGAGGTTGACGCCAAGCCAATTATTGTGTAACAATTGTGATACAAGAAAGTGTTACACAAATTTTGATAACGAGAAATTTGATGGGGATAGCGGTGTAAATACTAGTATGAATGAAGATGCATATAGTACTGAATTTCGTATGTGCACCTTCATTCCTCTATCATAACGGACGTATTACGTGAGAGGACCGTACTCTTCTCAGGACTTCATGGCGAACAAAGGTGATGAATTCTTGACTCTCTCAAGCAGGGTGTGATGGTGTTCCTTTTCGCCTGTCAGATGCAAGCTGTACCCAGTCCGGTGAATAGCTAGGAGTGGCATACCCCAAAAAGTTACCCATTTCCAGCGGCAGTTTCAACTCGCTGCTTTCCAAGTCCGGCAGCATAGCGGTGACATACCTGCGACCGTCACTCGCCTCAACCAATGCCCAACAGACTACGGTCTCTGTACGGTATCCTGGTTGGCCTTTTTCTGGCTCTTCTGCATCGCCCCAAACTGCTTCCCATCCAGGAAGAGCAGGCATAATCTGAATAATTTCCAGTTCCTTGTCTTCGCTCACTTCTATGATGTCTACTTCTTCACTTGTTTGCATGGTACTCTCCTTTCTTTTGTTTTGTCACTTGGGTGTGTAGGTCTGTCTCTTGACCTACACTTATTGTAGTACATAACGGTCTCCACATTCCACACAAGAGCTAGAAGTACTACCGGATATGAGTAGAAAGAAGGAAGAGGATTGGATGGGGCGGGAGGGACTCGAACCCTCACGGCCTTTCAGCCAAGGGATTTTAAGTCCCTCGTGTCTACCATTTCACCACCGCCCCAGATGCGGTGACATGATAGTATCATGTCACCAGGCGTTTCGTCAACTCTTTTCTACTCTTGTCACGGCTTTTCACCCCAGGCGGTCATGCTGTATCCAATGGCACAGAAGTCGTCGGCCATCATCTCTCGCAGCGTTTGCTGGTAGAGTTCTTCATACTTCTCGTCGGTGGTGAGTCCTAGTCCGACGAAAAAGGGTTTTCCTAGCTGGAGGACAACCATGAAGTCCTGGTAGAAGCTTTCATGTCCCTCTGTACCAGTCGAGGTATCAACACCATATGCTTTATATTTGACATTGTGATAGCCAGCGTTTTTCAGCAATTTGGACAGCATCGGCGTGATACCGAAGTTGCGCGCGGTAGGACTAAAGTTCCGTCCTGTCATGCTGAACGCGTTCAACGCCATTTGCGAGATTTGCTCAAAGGCTGGACTATTTGTGAGCGGCATTTCGGACTCGGTGAGACGCATGATTCCACCAGAGCAACAGACACGGAAGGTTTCACGCAATACAGAAGGCCAAACTCTTGGTGTAAGTACAGCAACGAGCGCACGTGCATTGATTAGATCGAATGAATTATCCTCAAAGGGGAACGGTTCCAGAATGTTCGCGGGAGTAAAGTGAGCATTATGCAACCCACGGGCCTTTGCGGTTGCACGTCCATAGTCTGTCATGAGTTTGCTGAGGTCGACGCCTGTTACCTGAGCTTCAGGCAGCAAACGCGCTACATCTAATACCCAACCACCAGGGCCACATGCGAGGTCCAATACATTCTGAAATGGAGGGTTTTCACCTTGCTCAGATAATGGACCACCCATTGCCTTCGTCGTCATTATATCCTGGTTCAGCAAACGGGCCATCTCAACCGCGTTTTCGGGGTCAATCGGGTATGTACTCTCGTCTTTCCCTGTTGATGTCATCATAAAATACTACCTCTACCTTTATGGGTATGTTTGTTACTAATACACAACAAAACTACTCTTCAAATGCTAAGGACTGCTGTAAAAATAATTCTTCTATTTGTTGCCATGCACGTTCTGTCGCAGTATTTAAGGGCAGTATTTCATTTCTTAGTACAGCTTCGTGCATGAGCTTTGTGGCGCGCTTATGAAGTGTTGCAAGTTGCTCTTGCTGCAACGTGTATAACGGCATCTCATACAGGTTTATAATGTCCAGTGGATAAAATTCCTCTTGCTCAAAGGCAAGAGACAACAGTTCGCTATATTGTTCGATCAGCTTAGCACGGAATGACACAAAATAATCAGGTTGCCTACTGGAGACAACAAAACTTCCAGCAATAGCTCCCGCACGCTGTATAGGATACGCAGCGGCGCTTACCTCCCACTCAGTCCAATGGGCAGGAAATCTGCCTTCGTGTTCCTGTTGATTTTGACGGATCAGGGGACGACCATTCATGACGGCATACCCTGCCATAGATTCGCTTCCAAGCAGAACAGCCTGTTGCTCCAGATTGATGCCCCAAGGGGACGTGCCATGCCCTACACGCTCATGCAAACTGCGAATGATGCCCTGCTTTGAGGGTGGCATACACTGTACCACCGTGACCGCTAAACCAAGCTGATTGGGATCGAGTTGACCAAGTGCTTGCTGCAAAATAATATTACTCAATGCCCAGAAGCTTTGCGTTTTTGCGACCGTCGCGTGAGCATGCATCACATTCACATACAATTCTACTGGTATTTCCTGAGATGCGTCCTTCTCCTGGTCATCGCCAATATTCTGTATGATATCGGGAAACTCTTCGGCAATCAACTCAGAAAGAGAAGCGCGATGTTGTGGTAGTGCACGCAGGAGATGACGCAGGTTCTGTGGGCGTGGATTTGATGTACCATTGACCCAACGCATGAGGGTTACAGAACTGACTCCTAATTCGTTGGCGATGCGTTGTCTCTCCTGAGTATCACCGATATGCTTACCCAAGAATTCTCGCCACTTTGTAATTTGTGTCATGTTTTTACTCGGTATAGCTATCATAAAAGTTTCTCGTACGTTCCATTCCTCTTTTACAGTAGACGACTCGACATGCATTGCATGGAATATGCTTATTCTTCCTTTTGTAACTCATTCTGCATATCATACCTATTACTCTAGTTATCGTCAAGAAAATAATATAAAAATATTATAAAAAAGGAAGAAATACTAAATAATCCTTCATATGTTGACGAGTTGGTACATCGGGGGCATAATACTATGGCAAAGATATGAATATCACTTCATGCAACGCATCTTGCAGGCATGCATATAAGATTATATAAGGTTACATTCAATGGACAACGAGAACACATCCTCACAAGTACGAGGAGCATATGAAGTCATTGTCGTAGGTGCGGGCCATGCTGGCTGCGAAGCTGCATTAGCAAGTGCTCGTATGGGACGTAAAACACTTTTGGTAACGATGAATCTGGATAGCATTGCGCTTATGCCATGCAATCCCTCAATGGGCGGTCCTGCAAAAGGACATCTTATCAAAGAGATTGACGCACTTGGTGGCGAGATCGGGCGCAATACTGACCGCACATTTATTCAAATTCGGCTGCTCAACACAAGTAAAGGGCCAGCGGTGCAGGCACTGCGGGCACAATGCGACAAACAGGCATACCGACTTGCCATGAAATTTGTGTTGGAGAGCCAGCCCAATCTGGAGATAAAACAAGCGAACGTCTCACGGCTCCTCAGTCGTACACGAGAGGATGGACGTTCCGAGATTACTGGCATCATTACCAACAATGGCTGGCAGTATGATGCCAATACCATCATCTTAACTACAGGTACCTTTATTAACGGGCGGCTGGTTGTTGGCGAAAAGACGCAGCCAGGCGGCAGAGCAGGAGAGGGTCCCGCGCTAGGTATCTCTGAAGCTCTGCGGACGCTTGGGTTAGAAGTACGACGCTTTAAGACAGGCACACCACCACGTATAGATGCACGCACCATTGATTTCAGCAAGACGGAGGTACAACCGGGAAGCCGTGTGCCGCTCTACTTCTCTCAGGATGTCTCAGCACGCGAGGATGTGCAACTTCCTGGCAGTCGCCCAAATCCTATCTATCCCACTACCGACGAAGATATACATGGTTGGCGTCCACAATTGCCGTGCTACCTGGTACGTACAACTGAACGCACGCATCAGATTATACGGAATAATCTGCATCGCTCACCACTATACACTGGTATTATCGAAGGCATTGGGCCACGCTATTGTCCCTCAATTGAGGACAAGATCGTGCGTTTCGCAGACAAAGCCACGCACCAAATTTTTCTTGAGCCAGAAGGCTGGCGTACCGGTGAGGTCTATGTGCAGGGCATGAATACGAGTTTGCCTGAGGACGTACAAATCGAGATGCTGAGAAGTATTCCAGCGCTGGAACATGCTGAGATGATGCGTGTTGGCTATGCAGTTGAATACGATTATGTGCCACCAGAACAGCTATCAACGACACTCGAAACAAAGCCTGTTGCAGGTCTCTTCCTTGCGGGGCAGATCAATGGCACATCAGGCTATGAAGAGGCGGCGGCACAGGGCCTTATGGCAGGCATTAACGCAGCCCTTCATGCACATAATGAAGAGGCGTTTGTGCTGGGACGCCACGAAGCCTATATCGGCGTACTCATTGATGACCTGGTAACACGTCCTCTGAGCGAACCATATCGCCTGCATACGTCGCGTGCAGAACATCGTCTTCTGCTTCGGCCTGATAGTGCTGATCTGCGTCTAAGCGATGCTGCCTATCAGCTTGGTCTCATTGGCGAAGAGCGTTATGGTCAGGTGCTGCAGAAACGTGTGCATATTCAACAGGCACTAGCGCAGCTTTCATCAACTATCTTCACCTCTTCACGCGTTATCGAGTCTTGTGCGCAAGAGGTCGGAATTGCTCCAATTGGACAGATGTTGTCTGCACGCGATCTCCTGCGACGACCAGAGGTGCGCTACTCTCAGGTCGTACAACTGACACAACGCGTTGCCGAGGAACGTACCTCCGTCCAGAATGATGGACAACAAGAGGCTGTGCTCTTACCGCAATTGGAAGAGCAAACAGCAGAAGAGGTCGAGTTACAGGTAAAATACGAAAACTATGTTCGCAAACAAGAGCAGATGGTACATCGCGCACAGAGGCTCGAGGAAATGCGTATACCTGAGACATTAGACTATCACTTGGTGCAACATCTTCGGACCCAGGCACGCCAAAAACTGATACGTACTCAACCACGTACCGTCGGACAAGCCGCACGTGTAGAAGGTGTGACGCCTGCCGATGTCGCGCTACTCATGATTTACTTAGAAAAAGTACGGGCTACACGCTCAAAACTTGACAGAGCAGCAACTCAACCTGTACTATAGGGTTGTGTAAATCTAGTTATTAACCATTTTTCCATAGAAGGTAGAACCAAAGTGGAAGCTTCCTCCCCCACTTCAACACATGGTTCTAACAGGTGCTTTTGCGCATTACTTCGTGCACAAGCATCGCTATAGCGCGTCCTTTCACCATACGAAACGGTAGATGGTCTATACAGAGGGAACAATAATAATGATGTAGTGAAAGAAGAGGGGATAATTTATGTACATATTAGTCGTCGATGATGATCCGTTTGCCAATATGCTGGTCAAATTTGTGCTTGATAAAGAGGGCTATGAAGTGGAGACGGCGGACAATCCACGTGGAGCCTTACAGCTGATTCAGAAGCGTGAGCCTGATCTGCTCCTCCTCGATGTTAAGATGCCGTATCAGACTGGCTTTGAGTTTTCACAAAAGTTGCGCACTGATGGTTATGATACACCACTAATTTTTATGACAGCACAAGATGGCATCGAGTCGAAACTGCAAGGTTTCAAAATTGGAGCGGATGATTATATTTGCAAGCCATTTGTTCATGAAGAACTGGTAGCACGCGTCCATGCAGTTATGCGACGTGTTAAAAATAGAAGTAAAGTGGGCAACCAGAGTCTACGTGGTGGACGAGTCGAGCTTTTTCCAGCCGATTTGAAAGTTCTGGTGAGTGGAAAAGAACCATTGCCGCTTACGCATACCGAAATGCAAGTGTTGCGTGTTTTGATGAGTAGCGTGAATCAGGTAGTAAGCCGCGATCTCTTGCTCTCAGAAGTCTGGCATGATGACGAAAATAACAGCAACATTGTCGATGTCTACATACGCCGTTTGCGTGTGAAGATTGAAGATAATCCTTATAAGCCTCAACATATTCTTTCTATCCGTGGTACGGGCTATAAGTTCATTGGAAAATAGAGGAAATGCTTGCGGAAACGTACACAGAAACACGCTCTCGTAGATAATAGTAAGGTACAAGAGCATATTTCACGCTCGCCCGATGAAGCAGCGTCACTTTCGCCCTCTACTTCAATACGAGATCAGCGTCACTACCAGGAAGCAATGATCGCGGCAACGCCTGATGCCATGATTACGCTAGATGCCAAGTATCGTGTTCTTGACCTCAATCCGGCGGCGGCAGAAACGCTGGGTTGGGCTGCACAAGAAGCCATTGGTCACGGATGTGCAGAAGTGTTGCGCTGCCAAAACCTTAACCGAATGGAGTTATGTGGCACATCAAGCTGCCCCCTTGCCCGTGTTCTTTCTAAGAAGAAAGCGTTAGCTAACGAAGAATTGATACTAGGAACACAGCCGGAGCATCTACGCGAGGTTTCCGCTAGTATCACTCCTGTCGAAGTAGAGAGCGGGCAGTATGTCGTCTTTGCCGCTCGTGATGTCTCTGCGCTCAAAGTCGCGAACCAGGTACGTTCTAACTTTGTATCAATGGTGTCACATGAGTTACGCACACCGCTCAACTCGGTACATGGCTTTATTGATCTGCTCTTACACGATCATATGGGTGCGCTAACTCCTGAGCAGCACACCTATCTTGGCTATACGCAAGAAGGGGTGCAGCAACTTATCTCGATTGTCGAGGACATCCTATTTATGACGCGCTCGGACCTGGGACAGTTTGCAATCAAGCAGCAAGAAGTACCATTGCGTGTGCTTGTACGTCAGGTCGTAGGGAGTTTGCAACCACAAGCTCAAAAAGCTGAGGTTGTTATCGCGCAAGAAATTCCCACCACATGGCCGTCGCTCTACATTGACCCGCAGCGAATCATTCAGGTGCTCAATAATCTGATCACCAACGCGATCAAATTCACGCCGCCTGGTGGCATGGTCACTATTCGATCTCAGCACTATGATGCCAATTTCGCCATGATTTCGGTCGCAGACACAGGATTTGGCATTCCTTATGAGGACCAGCAACATGTGTTTGAGCGTTTCTATCAATCGAATCATACACAACAATCGAAGATGGGGGGCTATGGTCTTGGCCTTTCTATTGCCAAACTCATCGTAGAGCAACACGGCGGCACCATTGGTTTTGATACCGTACCCAATGAGGGAACAACCTTTTACTTCACTGTTCCCATTTATGTGAAAGCTGACGAAGTTTATAGTACATAGTCAACGTTCATCAGGTGTCGGCGTTTAAGGCCATAATCATTGGGAAGCGGCCTGTTTGACCGTGTTCGGCTCGATGTGAGAAGAAGCGATCAACGTGGCAACTAGTGCAGAGAGCAGCAACGTCGATATGTTCGGGTAACAATCCTGCCATGAGCAATTGGTGACGGTTTGTCTTCCAGAGATCGAGACGCAGGCTCTCTTTGTCGGGCAAATGGACCATGGAAAACACTGCCGATTCACGCACGAAGTTGCGATACTGCTCCTGTATAGGCACGTCCTCGAAGTGTTGTTGTCCCATAAACAGGTCTTGCACGTTCTGGGAAACCTCATAGCAGCAAGGACCAATAGCTGGCCCAATACCAGCGTAGATGTTGCGCGGCTGACTGCCAAATTGTTCGACCATTGCGTCTATGGTTGCCATCGCAATACCTCGTGCCGTCCCACGCCAGCCTCCATGTGCGATACCGATAACCTGTTCTATGGGGTCATACAAGGCAATGGGGGTGCAGTCGGCAAATGAAAGCGCGATAGCAACTCCGCGTTGCTGTGTAATCAGTGCATCTCCCTTATGAATTTCCTGGGGCATCCACGTTCGTTCATAGTAGGAGAGGTGCGCCCAATCAGTACGCCAGTTATCGGAAATATTCGGTACAAGTACACCAGATCCATGAACATTCCATAGTGTGACGCATGGATAGTTATCGAGCGCGAGACTAAGCAGTGCTAACTGACGATTGTGTACTACATTGTCAAGATTATCTCCCCCACGAAGTGAGCCGAGAGTATTGAGACCTTTATAGGGTGGATCGCTGTAGCCGCCATTGCGTGTGAAGATGCCATGTATGAGGTTGGGAAAGTGCTGAAAGTTGTTGAATTGCAGGAAACAGGCGTTATCGCGTTGCTGTTCGATCAAAAGAGTCCCCTTGTCGCTTGTAAGTGTGTTGCTTGGATAGTATAACACACCTTACAGCCATTGTTGCAGAGGAAGTGGTATGATGATACTTGATTGTCGTGTGTGCCTTGTATGAGCATGGACTATACGTTCCAGAAGATGTTTCTGTGACCAACTTGATGATAAGGAGTTTCATTGGCGATGCCACACATTACCATTTTAGGTGCGGGAAGCACCGTGTTTGCCCGTCAACTGCTGACCGATATTTTGCAGATTGAAGGACTGGACGAAGGCGTTTTCGCGCTGGTAGACATCGATCCTCAGCGCCTCGCTTTAGCGCAGCAGATAGCCGAAAAGCTCATCGCTCTGAGTGGCAAACACTGGACGGTACGCGCGTCCACAGAGCGGAATGACTTGCTACCAGGCAGTGATTTTCTCATCAACTCCATTGAGGTTGCGGGCCTCGCCAATGTGCGCCATGACTTCGATATTCCCATGAAATATGGCGTCAATCAGTGCATTGGTGATACAATCGGACCCGGCGGTATTTTTAAAGCCCTGCGTACAGGACCAGTCTGGCTCGATATACTCCACGATGCTGAGCAGCTTTGCCCACAGGCTTGGGTCCTCAACTATACCAATCCTATGTCGATATTGACGCTGGCCGCTCTTACCGGTACCAGTATGCATACTGTTGGGCTTTGTCATAGCGTTCAGGGGACCTCAAAACTGTTAGCGGATTTCCTGGAGGTGCCCTACAATGAATTAGAGTGGCGTTGCGCAGGCATCAATCACAATGCGTGGTTTACAGAGTTACGCTCCCACGATCAAAACATGTATCCACGTCTACGTGAGCAAGCACGGCTGCCTGAGGTGTATGAGCGCGACCCTGTTCGCTTCGAGTTCATGCTCCACTTCGGCGCTTTTGTGACGGAGAGCAGTGGTCACTTTTCGGAGTATGTCCCGTATTTCCGCAAACGTCCTGATCTCATCGAGCGCTACTGTCGCGCCGGCTATCTCGGTGAGACAGGCTTCTATGCGAATAATTGGCCGACGTGGCGTGAACAGAATGACAACTCTATCCGTGAGATGCTTGCCGACACGCGTGAGGTTCCCTTCAAGCGCAGCCATGAATACGGCTCCTACATTATTGAGGCAATGGAGATGCGTCGTCCGTCCGTGATCTACGGCAATGTACGCAATACTGGCCTCATCGACAACTTGCAAGATGGCTGCGTGGAGTTGGCCTGTCTTGTGGATCAAAACGGCATACAACCTTGCCATTTCGGGCCTCTCCCAGAACAACTGGCGGCCATCAACCGCAGTCACATGGCGGTTCATACTCTGATGTGCGAGGCGCTGCTCACAAAGAATAAAGAGGCAGCACGCTATGCCTTGTTGCTCGATCCATTGACGGCAGCGGTGTGTTCACCCGCTGAGATCAGCGCGATGTTCGATGAAATGTGGGAAGCGGAACAGCAATATCTCCAGCCATTTGAGCATCATACTCTGAGAAAAGGCGTATAGAGGAGAGCATGACAGGGGCAAGCCCTGTCATGCCGCCCACAGAGCTCTTGTACGACTGAGTTGGACTCATTGGGCTGGCCCCTGTCATGCTGCCCGCCTATATTCGCACAAGCACCTTCAGCACACCTTTTTGCTCAGCATACTCGAACGCTGTCAGAACCTCATCTAATGTATAGCTGGCGCTAATTAATGGACGAACCTCTACTCGTTTCTGGCTTAAAGCACGCAGTGCGGGTACAAAGGGGCCGCAACGCGATCCCTGTACCCGTATCTCGTCTACGACAATAGATGCCAGGTTCAACGTCGTCTTGTCAGCAACGGTACTTTTTAAGTGCAGGGTGCCTCTAGGTCTGACGAGGTGCAAGGCTAGCTCTATGCCTTGTGCCGACCCTGTACATTCGACTACATGGTCTATACGCCGCTCGCCTGCGGCTACAAGCTGTTCGATGTCTTTCAGCGGGTGGGTGGCGACACCGTACTTCTCTGCTACTGCTAGTTTCTCCTCATGTTTTCCCACCATCGTAATACTACAAGCGCTCAACGCGAGTACTTGTGCAGCGAGTTGCCCCATCTTCCCATCGCCAAGCACAAGCACGCTCTCGGTAGGCTGTATGTGAACCTGCTCAAGTATCTCGAAATTGGCGGCGAGTGGCTCGACAAATACCGCTTCCTCATCACTCACATTGTCGGGTACGGGGTGTAGATTCTCGACGGGGAGCATCAAGTAGTCCGCAAAAGCACCATCACGTTTAGCAATACCAAGCGTGGTGCGGTTTGGGCAGTGAGTAGGCATGTTATGCTTACAGTAGGAACAATCAGGCCGATGACAGGCCGCATTGATATCGCCTACGATACGCTTAGCGAGGAGATGACTGTATTGTTCCCGTACCTGTTTGCCATAGATTTCTTCTACGACGCCCACAAATTCATGGCCTGGCACTCCTCGAAAATCCATGTAGCCACGAATAATCTCCAAATCGGTATTACAAATGCCCACTTGTAACACGCGTATCAATGCCTCACCCTCGACAGGGGAAGGCAGAAGGTAATTCTGATCTAGTACTAACTTGGTTCCGTTATAGACTAATGCCCGCATACATATATAACCTTTGTATAGAAATTGCTTTAGTGGTAAGCTCTGTTTCCTGTACAGTATAGCATGTTGAGCCTTACCTCTATTTCATCCTCTTGTAATTGAAGCATCACATCGTTATACTAGACCCGTGTTACAAAATGTACAAGTGTAGCCATATATTAGGAGGGACACGTTCATGTACGATGGGACAAATCAGCCACCACAGCAACCACCATATGATCAACCTACCGCACAATACATGCCACCACCATATGGTCAACCTCAACCTCCACCATATGGGCAGCCACTACCACCACAATACGGTCAACCTCAACCTCCACTCTATGGACAGCCTCCATATGGTCCTCCAATGTACGCGCAGCCACAACAGCCGAAGCGCAGTTTACGTTGGCTGTGGATTACGCTGGGCATTGTTGGCGGTATTCTCGTTCTTGCGTGCGCAGGTTGTGGCATCGCAGGTGCACTAGGCTATAATTTTGTGGCGAAGGCTGTTGGACCTGCAGTGGTTGCCAGTCAATACTATGTCGCAGTCGGGGATCAAAATTATGCAAAGGCCTATAGCTATCTGGACACAAGTTCTATTTCGGTACAAGGCCGGAGTGTAACTGAACAGGAGTATGCCAGGATTGAACAAGTGATTGATACAACGCAAGGCAAGGTTACAAAATCTAGCTCGACAGACTTTAACGTCAATAATGACACTGCCACCTTTACAATGAGAGTGACGCGCACGAGTGGAGCCTATGACGTACATATGCAGCTAAAGAAGATTGGCAACGACTGGAAGATTGTGAGCATAGACAGGCCCTAGCAACAAGGAACGCATGAATACATATGACTTAATCGCGCCCTTCTATGATGTTGAGCATGCGCACTTTACCGAAGACCTGGATATGTATCAAAACTTCGCGGAGACAAGTGGTGGTGCAATTCTAGAACTAGCCTGTGGAAGTGGTCGTGTTCTGCTGCCACTCGCACAAGCTGGTTACGAAGTTGTCGGCGTCGATACATCGGCACCGATGTTAGCCCTTGCACAACACACAGTACAGGAAGCAGGGGGTTCGCTTCGTTGTGAACTTATGCAGCGAGATATGGCGACGATGCATTTGGGGCGCAAGTTCCGTATGGCGTTTATTGCGCTTGGCTCGTTCGCACACGTCATTACGCATAAAGAGCAGCAACAAGCGCTTGCCAACATCCGCGCTCATCTGAGTACAGGTGGTCTCTTTATTCTCGACATCAGCAATGCCGATGCGCGTTATATGGAGGACCTTGGTGGACATGTGTTACACCAGGGAACATGGAGGCGTGAAGATGGAAGTATGCTCACCCACTTTGTAAGTCCCGCTTCATCTCCTGAAAGGCACCTGCTAGAGCTAACACATTTCTACGATCAGCATAGTCAGGGGGGAATAGTGCAACGTACGACTGTGACCACGCATCTCTATTTATTTGATCGCGGTGAGATGGAACTGCTGCTAGAGCAAGCTGGTTTTGCGGTAAAAGATGTTTACGGTGACTATGACCTTGGTCCCTGCTTGTTAGATAGTCCACGGATGATTTTTGTAACGGAAGCACGGTAAAAAAACTATGACACAATCACAAACTACACCACTACATGAATGGAATTTGAGCCAGGAAGAGGCGCGAGCATTACAGAACGAACTGACGAAGCGCATTATTCGGGAAGATCAGCTAGACGAGGTGCATTACATCGCCGGTGTGGATATGGCAATCAACGAGAATAATGGATTGGCGCGTGCGGCTGTGGTGTTATTGAGCTATCCCGATCTGGAAGTGGTCGAGCGGCACATTTATGAGGAGCCAATACGTATGCCGTATGTTCCTGGTCTGCTCTCTTTTCGTGAGGCTCCCTGTGTGCTAGGAGCATTTCAACAATTACGTCAACGTCCACAACTCGTGATGGTAGATGGAGCGGGTATCGCACACCCGCGACGTATCGGTATTGCCTCGCATCTTGGTCTCTGGCTCGACCTGCCCACGATTGGGTGCGCGAAATCTATTCTTGTCGGCAGATATAATGCATCTAAACTGGGCGAAGAGGCTGGTGCGTGGGAACCTTTGGTTAACAAAGGTGAGACCATCGGGGCGGCGGTACGTACACGTACGCGTGTCAGTCCCATGATTATCTCGTTGGGTCATCGTATTAGCCTTGAAACCAGTATTCAGTACGTCCTCAAATGTGGACGAGGCTATCGTTTACCGGAGCCAACGCGTCAGGCCGATAAGCTCTCGAAAGATAACGCCTGGCAAGAACCAAAAGATATCGTACGGCAAGAACCTCTTCTGTAAAGAACAAATGAGGATATTCATGGATAGACGCCGCGAATTTCGGTTGCTTCGGCAACACGAGCTACGGCAAGCAGATAGGCACCCATGCGCAGATTCGTCTGCTGCTCTTTGGCTTTTTGATGAACAGCCTGAAACGAACGGGTCATGATTGTCTCAAGCCGATTGTTGATCTCGTTCTCAGCCCAGAAGAAGCGTTGCAGGTCCTGTACCCATTCAAAGTAACTGACGGTGACTCCGCCCGCGTTCGCCAGAATGTCAGGGACAATGGTCACACCACGATCATTTAGAATACGGTCAGCTTCGGGCGTTGTTGGACCATTTGCCGCCTCGACAATCATCCGCGCCTTGATACGTGAGGCATTGCGCTCCGTCAACTGATTCTCCAATGCCGCAGGCACCAGCACCTCGCAGGGTAACTCTAGCAATTGCGCATTTGTCACGGACTCGGTACCAGGCATGCCAGCAAGGTTGCCATGTTCTTTCGAGTAGCGCAGTGCTTGAGGCACGTCAATACCAGCAGGATTATAGACTCCACCTTTGATATCGCTCAACGCCACGATCTTGCAGCCCAATTCGCTTAAGAGGCGCGCCGTGATGCTGCCAACATTGCCGAAGCCCTGAATGACTACCGCGCATTTGTCGGGCCGCATATTATGAGCAGTGAGAGCATCACGTGTCACGACCTGTACACCGCGTGCTGTCGCCTCAAGGCGTCCCTCACTGCCACCAATAGCAAGCGGCTTGCCGGTGATCACCGCGGGAACAGAGTAGCCCTGATGCATGGAGAAGGTGTCCATCATCCAGGCCATCACCTGCGGATTGGTGTTCATATCCGGCGCGGGAATGTCACTATTGGGACCAATCAGAATAGATATCTCGGTAGCATAACGGCGTGACATGCGCTCAAGTTCGGTACGTGACATGAGGTGAGGATCACAAATGACGCCTCCTTTGGCACCACCAAAGGGTATATTGACGACTGCACATTTCCATGTCATCCACATAGCGAGAGCGCGTACCTCGTCGAGTGACACTTCTGGACTAAAACGGATGCCACCTTTGGCGGGACCACGATTGATATTATGTTGCACCCTGTAGCCTGTGAACATCTCCACATCGCCGTTGTCCATGCGTACAGGGAAATTTACGATTAGTTCGCGTTTGGGTTTGCGTAAAATAGCTCGCATGGCCTGCGAAAGGCCAAGACGGTCGGCAGCTTCATCGAACTGCTCCACCGCCACAGCATACGGACTCATCACCTCAATAGCCATAACTCAAAAAACCTCCTTGACATGGGCCACTCATTGGCCCCTACTGCAACGATGCACAGGAAGCAACACTGCTTCACTTAAGAACCTCCCTGATAAAGAAAGACACATCGCCACTACAATCTACGAGTAGCATATCACACAAAAGCCCGCCTTCGGATTGGCGGGCCATGTATTGAGTGCGTTTAGCTGTAGTATAGCACCTTGTGTGGAAGAGCAACTTAGTACTTGTGCTTGAAACTAACATCGGTCCTGATAACTTTTTATCCATTCTTACGAATATCAAGCTAAGTGAAAAACCTCTTGTATTCTTTATGAGAGATAAGTATCTTGACTTCTCGAATCGAAGCACAAGTTTCCTCTCAGAAAAGTCAAACAAGAGCAGTCCAAATTTCTCTCTTTTAAATTTCTCTCGTATTTCATCTTTTATAATTTCCGTTTTCTGCCTTCTGTAAAAGAATAAGCTGTTGTACCAAACTTGACAGATTTGTTCTCTTTGACCTATAATAATAGAACAAAAATTCTAATTCGGTGGTTAAGTTGATGATAGAGCATGTAGTTGATGCTTGTCCATGTACAGGTAAAGCTTGCGTTAGATGTAAAGAGGTAAGGTGCTACGAAGCTTTTCATACAGATAAAAGGGCAAAAGATGGCAGAACATCGGCATGTAAGAAGTGCATGAACACATGGAGAAAGTCAAAGCGTCTGGAGAATTTAGAAGAAGGTAGAGCTTATCATCGAGAGTATCGACGAACACACGCTGACCAGCAGAATAGAAAGAATAGGATAAAGTATAGCGAAGATGTAGAGGCAAAAGCAAAAAAAGCCGCCTATTATCAAGAGCATGCCGAGCAGATTAAACTCCTTCGTAAAGAACAGCAAAAGCGCCGTGCACAACAGATTCAAGAATACAAAAAGGCTCGTTACAAAGAATTTGCTGAAAGCTTTAAAGAACAGAAAAAGGAACACTATCGAGAAAATGTTGAGTCAATTAAAAAAAGAAGGAAAGAACATCGTAAAACACATCCTTCTCTACACATCAATACTGATAAGGCGCATACTGCTAGACGTCGCGCCTTAAAGGCTCAAGCAAAAGGAAAATTCTCGTCTCAAGAATGGTCGGAATTAAAGGCCAGATACAACTTCTCTTGCTTATGTTGCGGAAGAAGTGAACCTGATATACGCTTAACTGTCGATCATGTTGTACCCTTGCTGAAAGGTGGAACAAACTACATTGATAATATCCAACCCTTATGTTTTTCTTGTAACAGTAGGAAGCATTCAAAGATAGTCGATTATAGAGGAGCAAAGCAATGGATAATACCTTCAGCCCAAGAGAGCACCTGATGCAAATCAAGAATAGGCAAGGTGCGGCTGACTACTTACCCGTACAATGGAGATTGGTTTGGTTCCGTTCTTTATGTCCAGAGGGAACTATTGAGACCGAGATGGTTCACCTTGACCTTGATAAGGAGACGGAGGAAGAAACTTACGTCTGGAACAACGAGAAGAGGCGTAGCGAGAAGGTTGTGAAAACAGCCAAAGGTATTGTAATCTTCCGTGCAACAGTGAGAGATGGCAAGGGTGGAGTGGCAACTGGTACAAAGATGGAAAAAGCGGCGTCATTTAGCGATTTCTTAGAGAAGAGTGAGACAGGCGCGATAGGTCGTGCTCTTGCAGCATTAGGGTATGGCACGCAGTTCGCGCCAGACCTCGATGAGGCCCATCGCATTGTTGATAGCCCCGTTGATCGCGCTCCTAATGGGTACGAGAGCAGTAACAGCAACAGCTCTAATGGCAACGCACCACTTACACCTATGCGCCCAACGGCTATGAACAACACCAACGAGAATGGTTCTTCGTCCACCACTACTGGTGCTGTCGAGACGCCTAATGATGCGACAACCACGGTGACCGAGCAACAGATTTCGAGCATTCGTAAGTTGAGCGAGTACCTTGGGAAGGCAGAGCCGGAGAGCCTGGCTTCGATGAGCAATCTTGAGGCGAAGAAGGTCATTCAGCAACTTACTATGGAGTACAGGCAGAGTAAAAAGGCTTCCTGAGAAAGAGCGGAAGAGTATGACCTCAGTCGAGTTAGAGTATGCTGAAAAGCGTATGCGTCAAAAATGGCATGATCTGGTGATGGAGGAGCAGCGCGGCGCGTCAGTACAGATGCTTGAGCGCATGTTTAACGCCTACATGCTAGCTGTGGAAGAATACAATCATTGTGCTGAACAGTACTCCCTCCAACACGTTCAGCAGAACATTCATCCAAAGAAAAAAGCATCGTAGCACGTATAAAAAATGGTCTGACGCGAAGTCAGACCATTTTTTATACGCGCTACGTGTTTAGAGACCTTTCACAAAGTCAACAAGCGCACTTGCTACAGCATTGGGTGCGTCAAACAGGATTAAGTGTCCAGCATTGGGAACGATAACCAACTGTGACTCAGGGATGTCTCGGTGCAAGCGCTCACCATAACGCACTGGTACCTGCTGATCCTGCTCACCCCAGATAATCAGTGTGGGCTTGCTAAGTATTTCAAGATTGGGTGTGACCGAGTTGACATACCACGGAACAAGCAAGCGAATGTGTTGCAGTAGAACCTCTTTGCCCAACTCGCTGTTCCACGGCTCCACGTAGTTATTCAGCACGTTATCAAAGCGTTTCGTGTCCACAACTGCGGTTGGCAGTGTAGCACGTAGGTCATGAATCAGGTCTTCAACCTCGGTATGCTTGGGCGCGTCAAAATCCTGCCACTTCTTCATATCTGGCAGAGGCCAATTCTCGGCAAAGGCGTCAAGGTAGCAGATGCTGTCAACCAAAACGAGAGCGGCTGTATGCTCATGAAATAGACGTGTTGCCAGAATTTGTGCCACGCCACCACCCAGGCCATGTCCAACGAGGATAACGTTTGTCAGGTTCAAACTTCTCAATAGAAAGCTCAGCGTATCGGCATGACCCCAGGGCGATGTATCGGCAGGCCACGGATGCGCGGACTGACCATAACCAAGCATGTCAATCGCGTATACAGCACGACTTAGGCCTGCAAGCTGTGGCAGCACCTCATCCCATGCAAATGCACCAGCTACAATATCATGCAACAGTACAATAGCCCCATCGGTTCCGTATTCCGCCCCCTGCACAATATAACTTAAATCATAATGAACAGCATGCCCCGTGCGACGCTCTGGTGCCCGTCGCGTGGACGTAATATTTGATGTATTGCTTGCCATGAATAATTACCTCTTGTATCTGACATCCTCTTGATAGATGTCCATAAATTTATTATTACTATGATTCATAACGTGGAAACTAGGGCACCTGCCTTCACCATTCCCCGAATGCGACTCGGGGATGCCCATCCCTTTGCAGGTGCCCTTGCCCTTTGTCAGAACTTCTAGCATTGATACCTATGACTTGGCATATAGGCTTGGTACATTGTAGAAGGCACTGAAACCCGCGTAACGCGCGGTCTCATCACCTAGTTCATTCTCTATCACGAGTAAGCGGTTGTATTTTGCTACACGCTCGCTACGCGCAGGTGCTCCTGTTTTGATTTGGCCTGCGTTGGTGGCAACAACGAGATCAGCAATGGTCGTATCCTCCGTCTCACCCGAACGATGTGACACAACAGCACTAAAGGAGGCGCGTTTCGCCATTTCGATAGCATCCATTGTCTCGGTCAGCGTACCAATCTGATTGAGTTTGATGAGAATGGAGTTTGCGCAATGCTCTATGATGCCACGTTTGAGGCGTTGTGTGTTGGTCACAAAGAGGTCATCACCAACCAGTTGAATGCGATTGCCGAGGCGATTCCGCAATTGCTTCCAGCCCTCCCAGTCATCTTCTGCCAGGCCGTCTTCGATGGTGACAATGGGATATTCGCCGATCCACTGCTCGTACAAATCAACCATCTCGCTTGCTGTCAGTGAGCGCCCTTCACGCGCCAATACGTATTTGCCATCCTGATAAAACTCGGTAGCGGCTGGGTCCATGCCCAGGAAAATATCGACACCGGGTTTGTAGCCTGCGATCTCAATCGCGGCAACAATGACCTCAAGCGCTTCACGGTTAGAACTAAGTGAGGGTGCGAAGCCACCTTCATCACCGACATTAGTGTTCAACTTGCGATCATGCAGCACCTTCTTGAGTCCTTGGTAGACCTCGGCTCCCATGCGTAGCCCCTCACGAAACGAGCTAGCGCCGACAGGAAGCACCATATATTCTTGCATATCAGTTGAATTATCGGCGTGTTTGCCACCATTCAAAATATTCATCATCGGGACTGGCAGAGTACGCGCCGAGACACCACCAAGATAGCGATAGAGCGGTTGCCCTTGCGCGTTAGCAGCGGCTTTGGCAACCGCTAGTGAGACGCCAAGAATTGCGTTTGCACCAAATTTTGCTTTGTTCGGAGTGCCATCTTGAGAAATCATGACCTCATCGATTGTGGATTGATCGAGTGCGTCGAGTCCAATAATAGAGTCACTAATACCCTTATTGACGTTGTTGACTGCATTGAGGACACCCTTACCACCGTAGCGTTTCTTGTCGCCATCACGCAGTTCCACCGCCTCATGTGCGCCCGTTGACGCGCCCGATGGGACAGAAGCGACTCCACTCGCGCCTCCTATTAAGAGTACCTCAACGTGAACAGTAGGGTTGCCGCGTGAGTCAAGAATTTCATGTGCTGTGATATCTTCAATGGTTGTCAAATCACTTGTATTGTTTGGCATCTCGAATCTTAGCCTCCATAAAAATTTTATGTTTGTAGCGTAGAGCATTTTGCGGAGCTATTGTACATTGTATCATAGTGTTGAGGCAAGCTATTTCAGCCATAAACAGCAGAGTAGTCGGGGTATCGTAGTGACAGCCTCGGCATCAAAGTAATGGATAACAAGCTATTTCGCAACGAGTAACTATACCAGTATACTTACTTTGTTATCAGAAAAGTTTGCTATACGTTTATGCAGTAGTGAGCAAATAACGAAACATGTAGGGTTTTTTATGTGTGTTTAGCTCTATAACGATAGAACACATATTTTGTTATCTGTATCACACATACAGCACAATAGGTTATCTTATCTTGTGGAAATATACACCTCTTGTTCTATATTTTAACAACTTCTCAACCAACTTACTACTTGTTTATAAAGCAATCTGAGTTTATGATAAGCTCATCATTTTAAATCCTCAATTAAACCACCCTTATGAATATATATTGAGGGTTGACCATGAACAAGTATTGTTAAAATTTAAGAACTATTGTAGGCGTCAAATAATGAATATACAACTGAATAGTACGAGGAAGTAGTGGGGGCATTTATGGTTGAGAGTCATTTGTTGCTCGCTGAGCAAAATCAGCGCATAAATGCCCTTCCTCACTACAATCCTACTGAGAGAGCGTGGGACGTTCTGGTGCACGGTAGAATAATCTCTTCAGAAGAGACTCCACAAGACCTCTTAGAAAGAATTATCTCTGCCATCTTCTCTGTCGAAACAGATTTAGGAGTGCCACCAGAGGAAACGAAGAAACTGATACAGGAATTTGCTGAATGCATGACGGAAGGATATGTCATGCTAGGAACCCCTATACTCACAAATGCAGGAAGATATAATACCTCTCTTTCCTCCTGCGCCATTGTTCCTGTTAACTTGCAATCACTGGATACGACAGTAGAAGAGCGTCTTTGCGACTACTACAGGCAAAACATGGGTTCTGGTTTCGATTTCACTCCTTACAAAAACCCTACAGCTTTGCTATATTGGCTGAACGACCTTTCTCAACGAGAAAGTGCAAC
>JAABUQ010001220.1_pt1 | contig 56478 bp, 46 predicted proteins | sample 5560001 | NCBI WGS metagenome assembly JAABUQ01 (sample SAMN10711888, study PRJNA513371) | rock metagenome | isolation source: Antarctica rocks | place: Antarctica: Victoria Land, Finger Mt nord | collected 2015-12-18
GTCACGCCATTTACCGGTCGGCACACTAGGCCAACGATGCGAGATGTTCGAGCAAGAGCGCCTGTTCCTTCGGCCGAGAAGCAACGCCGAATACGGTGTGCTACGCTCGCGCGTCAAAGCCGGTCTACCGCTACGATCGCGCTCGTGAGGGCTGCGACGCCGAGTTCGAGATCTGCGGCCGAAGTCGACTCGTCTGCGACATGGCTGCGTCCGCCGATACTCGGAACGAAGAGCATCGCCGCGGGTGCGATCGTCGCCAAGCACATGGCGTCGTGTCCGGCCCCGCTCGGAAGATCGAGCGAAGCTTGGCCGAGCGGTAAGATCGCCGCACGCAAGGTTTCGCGCAGCCGCTCGTCCATGCGCACGGCAGCGCGGCGTTCGAGCGCCTCGAGCGTAACCGCGACGCCTCGCCGCGTCCCGATTTCGGCGCTCGCAGCGCGCAGGCTGAGCTCTAACCGTTCGCACCGCTCGTCGTCGACGCTGCGCGTATCGACCCGGAACGTGACGGTTCCCGCGATGACGTTTGTTTGGTTTGGAGCGACGTCGAGCGCTCCGACCGTCCCGACGCAATCGCCGAGATCGCGCGCCGCCGCTTCGACTCGCAAAACGAGCTCGGCGGCCGCGCACAATGCGTCGTGCCGCGCGCCCATGGGGACCGTACCCGCGTGACCCCGTTCGCCTCTAACCGTTACCGTGAAGCGGCGCTGCCCCGCGATCGCCGTAACGATGCCGAGGCGGGCTCCCGCGCGCTCCATAATCGGCCCTTGTTCGATGTGTAATTCGAGATACGCCGCCGGAACCGGAAAGCCGTTACGCATGGCGATGTCCGGCAAGAGCCCGGCGGTGCCGTCGCGTGCGTGGGTGAACGTCACGCCCGCGGCATCGGTCAGCGCCGCAATCTCTTCGAACGGCGACGCTCCGGCGTACGCGGCGCTTCCGAGGCAGCCCAGGGGAAAGCGGCTTCCCTCTTCGCCTGCCCAAGCGACGGCCTCGACGGGATGCTCGAGCGCGGCGCCGTCGGCGGCGAGCCGTTCGAGCGCGCAGAGTGCTGCGACGACACCGTACGCACCGTCGTAGGCGCCGCCGTTGCGAACCGTATCGAGATGCGACCCAACGAGAATCGGGCGCGCTTCCGCGCGACGCCCGGGCCGCCGCGCAAAAAGGTTGCCCGCGATATCTTGGCTGAGCGCGAGTCCCGCAGCGCCGCACCACGCCGCAAACGTCGCTCGGGCCGCGTGTTCGGCCGGGCTAAATAGAGCGCGGTCGAGCCCGTCGTCTGTGGCGCCGAAGCGCGCGAGTGCAGCGAGCCGCTCGCCGACGTCCGCCCGCACGTTCACCCGGTTGCGAGCGCCGCGTCGAGCAGCGCGAGATAGTGGCGCCGCAACCCGTCGTCGATAAATGCCGCGTCGAAGCTGTTGCGAGCGAACGCCGCCAGCTGTGGCGTGCCATAGCCGAAAGTGTCCGCGACGGCGCGAAAGTTATCGTCGATGTATCCGCCGAAATACGCGGGATCGTCAGAGTTAATCGTCACCCGCAAGCCGCGTTCCAGCATCTCCGGAATCGGAAGATCGCGTAGCCGGTCGACGACGCGCAACTTCACATTCGAGAGCGGGCACACGGTCAGCGGGATACGCTCGCTGCGCAAATAGGCGACGAGCGTGGGATCTTCGAGGCTACGAATGCCGTGATCGATGCGCTCGGCGCCCAAATCGTCCAGCGCCGAGCGAACGTATTGCGCCGGACCCTCCTCGCCCGCATGCGCGACCGTGCGCCAGCCAAGCTCGCGCGCGCGTCGGAAAACGGCGCGAAATTTGGCGGGCGGATTGCCGGCCTCGGCACTGTCCAGTCCGACCGCCGTGATGCGGTCGCGAAACGGCAGCGCTGCCTCGAGCGTTCGCATCGCATCGTCTGCGCTAAGGTCGCGCAGGAAACACATGATGAGCCGGCTCGAGATGCCGTGCATTACGTCGCTCGCTCGAACGGCATCCCACAAACCGTCGATCACGATTTCGAACGGAATGCCGCGCGCCGCATGGGCCTGCGGATCGAAAAACAGCTCCGCATGCACGACGCCGGCGGCTCGCGCGCGCCGGAGGTACGCTTCGGCGAGATCGAAGAAGTCGTGCGCGGTGCACAGTACCGACATGCCCATGTAGTAGATGTCGAGAAACGATTGGAGATTCGCGAATTCGTAAGCTCTGCGCAGCGCCGCCGTGTCTGCAAACGGTAACGCGACGTCGTTACGCCGCGCGAGCGTGAACGCGAGCTCCGGTTCGAGCGTCCCTTCGATATGCAAGTGTAACTCGGCTTTTGGAAGCCGAGCGACTACGTCGTCATTCACCACATCGTTCTTCGCCGCGCGCGGCAGAATCCAGGCTGACGAATGCTCGATCCTCACAACGCCTACCCTCGCGATCTGGTCGGTTACGGAGCGCGTCCGCCGCAGGCCGCATGGCCTAACGGTGCGCGCATCGCCGTCCAGATCGTTCTCAACTACGAGGAAGGCTCCGAGTATTCGATCCCCGACGGCGATGGAACGTCCGAAACGTATCTGACGGAAGTTCCGGGTGCGACGCTCGGTCCCGGCAAGCGCGATCTCATCGTCGAATCGGTCTACGAATACGGGAGTCGCGCCGGCTTTTGGCGCTTGATGCGCATGTTCGAAGAACGCGCGCTGGCCGTCACCGTATTCGGCGCTGCGCTCGCGCTCGAACGTAACCCGGAGGCCGCGCGTGCGATCGCGGCGGCGCAGCACGAAGTCTGTTCGCACGGTTGGCGTTGGATCGGCTTCCAAGCGATGCCGATCGACGAAGAGCGTACGCAGATGTCGCGTGCCGTGGCATCGATCGAGCGCACGATGGGAGAGCGTCCCCTGGGCTGGTATTGCCGCTACGCGCCGAGCGAAAATACTCGCCGGCTCGTCGTGGAAGAGGGCGGCTTTTTATACGATTCGGATGCCTATAATGACGACTTACCATACTGGGTTCGCGTCGCCGAAAAACCGCATCTCGTCATTCCCTATACGCTCGACGCGAACGACATGAAGTTTTGCGTGCCGCCCGGCTTCACGTCGCCGAGCGGTTATTTCGAATATCTCAGGGATACCTTCGACGTCCTCTACGCCGAAGGCAAGACGACGCCCAAAATGATGTCCGTCGGACTGCACGCGCGCCTGGCGGGACGGCCCGGGCGGGCGGCCGCACTCGCCCGCTTTCTGGATTACATCTGCGGCCGGGAAGACGTCTGGATCGCTCGGCGCGTGGATATCGCGCGGCATTGGATCGCGCACCATCCCGCGGACAAGTATCTGTAGCCGGTTCTTGAAACGTACGGCATGCGCTTTTTTATCTGCGGTTCGGCATTACGCGGGCAACCCGACCATGCGAATTTAAACGGTGCGACGTTCGTCCGCGAGACGAAGACCGCGCCGCGTTATCGTCTGCATTCCGTCGCCGGACGGCATCCCGGCATCTACGAAGTGGCCGAGGGAGGCGTCGCGATCGAGGGCGAGTTGTATGAGTTCACCGAAGAACAACATGCCGCGTTGCTCGCAAGCGAACCACCCGATCTCTACGAAGCAGCGGTCGTTCTCGATGACGGCTCGTCCGTTCACGCGATGATCTATCCGCGCGAACTGGTCGACGAACGTGGCTGGCAAGATATCTCGGCATACGGCGGTTGGACTGCGTTTAAAGCGGCCGGCGCATAGGGGCCGGCGAGCGTGCCCGCTTTTCACGGTAAGGTAAACCGGCTCGTCGAACGACGAAAAGTCGAAAAGGAAGAAGGGCGTCGCGCGGCAAGCCGGTCGTGGGCGGCCCGTACGATTCGGCTTACTGACGATTCCGGCGAGTTCGATCGGGCCTACTGGGCGTCGCTGTCGGGCGAAGACCGGGTCGCGTACGGCTGGGAGCTGACCGTCGCCCAGTTTGCCCTGAAAGGGATTGATGAAGATCAACTCGGCGTTCAGCGATCTGTTGCGTGCGTTAAACGACGCCGGCGCTAAATATCTCATCGTTCGCCGATGCGTGGCACAATCGTGTGGAGACCGCAATCGACGGCGTTCGTGCCGCGTTTTTGGGACGCAGCGATCTTATAACGAACAAGCACGCTTCCGGTCGACCGAAAGATCTGGCAGATCTCGAACGGCTCGAGCGCGACCGGTAGGCACAGCGGGCGCTTTGGCCCGGAAGGGTTCGTTCGAGGCTAAGCAAATGAGACAGCACGTCCGCGACAGGAAGCTGGTGAAAATCCGGCACGGTCGCGCCACTGTGAGCGGGGAGCCGCTGTTCGTCACTGATCACGATCGGGAAGACGCGCAGCACGACGGCGAGGATCCGCGTAGTCAGGATATTGGAGCGGACGGATAACCCAAATCACCTCGCTTGAAGGTAAGGGTCCGTGTATCTCCGTCGCTTCTCGCGCTGCGCACTCGCAGCGCTGCTGCTAACATGTTTTCGCGAGATGGCCGCCGCCGCGGCGCTTCCCTCGCCCGCGCCTTCGTCGTCGCCGCTTGCCGAGATCGGCCGCGTTACGACGAGCGATCGCCGCCCGGAGCCGATCGGCCAAACTTCGCGACCGACGTTTATCGTCGATCGGGCGCGCATTCAAAGTGAAGGTGCGCATACGATAGCCGAGGCGCTGCAAGACGTACCGGGAGTCGAACTTTTTCCATACGGCCCGTTCGGCGCGCAAGTCGATTATGGAATTCGCGGCGCCACGTCGGCGCAAACGCTCGTCCTCATCGACGGCGTACCGGTCGCGGATCCGGCTTCGGGAAGTGCAACGCTCGGCCAACTCACGACGCTTGGCGTCGATCGGATCGAAGTCGTCGAGAGCGGGTCTTCGACGCTCTACGGGACCAGCGCCGTCGGCGGCGTCATCAATATCGTGACGGGCGTGCCGCGCGGGGCCTACCTCGACGCTTCGCTCGGTTCGTACGCGGATCGCGATGTGCGCGCCGGTGCGGGTAACGGCGTCGTCGGTGGTTCCTTCGAGCGGCATGTCGCCACGAACACCTATGCTTATCCGGCGCTGAACTATGCGCAGAACTCGTGCGGTTTCAGCACCCCGAGATGTGTTTTTCCCGCCGCGCTGCGAACGAACACGTTCGGGCAGGAGAGTTCGGGCCGGTTCGACGTAGACGCTCCGCTCGGGCGTGCAATGCGCTTGCGCGCTCGGCTCGATTCGTCTGCGACGCTGATCGGCGTCCCTGGCCGCGTCGACTTTACGACGCCGAACGCAACGCAGAGCATCTCGAACGACACCGCCCTCTTCGAGCTCGAGCGCGCGACTGGGTCCTCGACCCTCACGCTTACCGCATCCGGCTTGAAGCAGCGTCTCGGATACAACGATCCGGACAACGGTGGAGAGAGCGATGCTTACAGTGGCCGCTCGCAGCTATCCGTCAAGGACGCGATTAGCGGCGCACACACGGATGCCGTTGCAGGCGTCGATCTCACCCGCGACAGCGCGACGTATTACTTTGCCCCCGGGCAAGCCGGAGCCAAAAGTCCAGCCCTGCGCTTTGGAGCAGCGGAATCGCAAGTAGCGACCTACGTGCAGTTTGGTTTTAACCCGTATCGCGCGACGCGGCTCGTAGCCGGACTGCGCGCCGAGAACGACGCGCCCCGCGGGTCCGCTCTCGCTCCGTCGTTCGGCGGCACGATTAAAACCGGAAGCGTTAAGTTCGCCGGCAACGTGAGCGAGTCGTTCCGCGTCCCTGTGCTGAACGAGCTCTACTACCCGATCCCGGGCACCTCGAACCCCAATCTCGCGGCAGAAAAAGCGCAAAATGCCGATTTTACGGTTGCGCTCGAACGGCGCGACGCGACCCTCTCGATCGGCTGGTTCGGTCGAAGCGGTTCAAACTTCATTATCTACGATCCCAGTGCGAACTTTCGACCGTATAACGCGAGCCGAGCGCAAACGGCCGGTGTCGTTATAGCCGCGACGACGCGCCCGGTCAGCGGCCTCGTGCTCGACGCGAGCTTCACGAGTCTGTACAAAGCGATCGATCTTTCGACTGGCGCGCGTTTACCGCGAAATCCCGTTGGCCAGGGCGCGCTCGCGCTTACGCATCCCTTTCAAAACGGTCCGGCAGCGTATGGTGTAAAATTCCGCGTCGTCGGTTCCGATGGCGACGATGTTGCGAACGTTACGCGACCGCTCACGGCAACCTACGACGCTTACACGTCGCTCGATGCCTACGTTCGGTACAAGCTATCCCCACAAGCCATCGTCTCGTTACGTGGCTTCAATCTCGGCGACGACCGCGAAGCGCCGATTTTCGGCTATCCTAATCAAGGCCGGCGCTTCGCCGTCGAGCTCGGAACACGATGAGTGCGCGCCTCGTCGTCAGTGCGGCCGGTACGGGTGCGGGCAAAACGTTGGTCGCTACCGCGCTGTGCGATACGTGGTTTCGCGTCGCCGCCTACAAGACGGGCCCCGCGATCGCCCGGTCAACAGGTGCGTCGCGTACGCGCGCGACTGCGCCCGCTTTCGCGCCTTCATCGGATCGCGGAGTCTGCGCACGGTTGGCCTGGGTGATCGCTCGGACTTCGCGGTCACCTTGAGTGGCTCTCGCCCGCGACGCGACGCGACGCGACGCGACGCGACGCGACGCCGAAGGCTCTCGGCGATCAAAGCGCTCATAAGGACTGGTTTTAAAATGGGTGCACTGAGCTTTAACGTCGGCGCCCCGCTGCGGCTACCGAAAGTGGACTCGCGCCGGGCCGAGCGACGCCTGGAAGAAATCGAGCTCTTCCGCTTGCTGACCGCGGTCCAAAACCACCCGCGCAATCGTTCGATCATCGATGCGCTCTACGGCTCGGGGGCCCGCGTCGAGGAACTCGTGCAGCTCAAGCGTCGTCAGCTCATCGCCGACAATGAGGGAACCGCGGTTATGCGACGCTCTGCGGCAAGCACGGCGCGCGCACCATTCGCGTCGGTCGACGGGACATGGGAAGCTTTGCAGCAGCTCGCCGACGCAAAGAGCCCGATGAGCGAATCATCGCGATCAGCGACGAGCGCATCCGCCAGATCCTCACGGGCGCAGCTGAAGCCGCGGGGTTGCAGAGGAAGCTCTCGCCGCATTGGCTACGCGCGCGCGGCTCGTACGCACACCAGCACAGTGCGCCCGGCCGTCTCTGAAGGGCTCCTCGTTGCCCTAGCCAATCCAAAGAGTACGTCCGCGACAGGAAGCTGGTGTAAATCCGGCACGGTCGCGCCACTGTAAGCGGGGAGCCGCTGTTCGTCACTGATCTCGGTCGGGAAGACGCGCAGCACATGGTGAGGATCCGCGAAGTCAGGATATTGGAGCGGACGCTTAACGATCACCACCTCGCATGAAGGTTGGCGTCCGTGTCTTCAGGTTCTTTTCCTCGCACTAGTCTTTTTCCGCGTCTGGTCCTCGCTGCACCGTCGAGCGATGCGGGCAAGACGACACTCGCTCTGGGTCTCGTCACTGCGCTGCGCCGACGCAACCTTGTTGTCGGGGTCGCCAAGTCGGGTCCCGATTTTATCGATGCGGCGCACCTGGCGCGCGCCGCAGGCCGCCCAGCCCGCAACCTAGACGCTTGGCTCGCGCCGGAAGACGTCGTACAGGCGTCGTTTGTGCGCGGAGCGGCGGGCGCGGAGATCACGATCATCGAGGGTGCGATGGGGCTCTTCGATGGTCGTCACGGTACTGGCGAAGGCTCCAGCGCGCATATCGCGCGCCTGCTCGCGGCACCGGTAGTTTTGGTGCTCGATTGCGCCAAGGCATCGACGACTATTGGGGCAATCGCCTATGGGCTTGCACGCTACGATCCGCGGGTACCCGTCGTCGGCGCAATTCTCAATCGAGTCGCGAGTGACCGACACGCAGCAACCGTAACCGACGCCGTACGTCGCGCTGGATTACAGGTGTTCGGAACCGTGCGCCGCGACGAGCGGATCCGGCTTCCGAGCCGTCACCTCGGTCTGGCGGAGCCGGGTGCGGACGGTTGGGAACGTTCCGTCAGCGCTGCCGCCGAGGCGTTCGAGAACGACGTCGACATCGACGCCCTGTTGGCGTCAGCTCGCTCGGCACCGCCGTTGGCGCTGCCGGATTCGCACGCTGCACTCGTCGACAACCCGTCCAGCGACCCATCGCGTCGCTGCGGCGAGCCGACGCTGGGCGTGCGAATTGCACTCGCCCGCGACGAAGCGTTTTGGTTTTACGACGAAGCAAGTCTCGAAGCGCTCATAGAGGCGGGCGCCGAGTTGGCCCCGTACTCGCCGCTGCGCGATCCGTTCCCCGCGGACGTGGTGGGCGCGTTCATTGGCGGCGGATATCCGGAGCTACATGCGCCGGCGCTCGCCGCCAACGGCGCGGCGCGCGACGGTCTGCGGCGCGCGATCGACGACGGGATGCCGGCTTACGCCGAATGCGGCGGTCTCATGTACCTCGGCAACGCGCTCGAAACGCCGACGGGAAGGTACGGGATGGTCGGCGCGGTACCTGCCGTTTCGACGCTTGGCGAACGACGCTCAGCGCTACGTTACGTCGAAGCGCGAGCGCTCGGCGCAGGCCCGCTCTTTGTCGATGACGAGGTCGTGCGCGGTCATGAATTTCATTACTCGCGCACGCGCTACACGATGCAAGTGCCGGCTTTCGCGATCGACGACGAACGCGAAGGTTTTCGCGCCGCAAACCTGCACGCATCGTACGTGCACGTGCACCTCGGTGCGCGGCCGGACGCAGCACGCGCATTCGTGTCGAATGCGCGCGCATTCGGAGGTACGCGATGATCGCCGCCCCGTTCGCTGTACTGGTCATGGGGCTTCGCCACGGAGCCGATCCCGATCACCTCGCAGCGATCGACAATCTCACACGCGCTGCCCACGAGCGGATGCCCCGCGCCAGTCGTTTCGTCGGCACGCTCTTCGCGGTAGGTCACTCCGCGATGGTCCTCGTGACCGCATCGCTCGCGGGGTTGCTCGGCGCGCGACTCGGCGCCGTCTCGAGCGGTTTCGAGCGCGCCGGCGCCCTTGCGAGCATCATCGTGCTGGTTTTGATGGCGGTGCTCAATATCGGCGCGCTAATGCGTGGCACCGTCTCTCGGCGCACGAGATTTCTGCCACGCGCTCTGCGCGAGGCAACGCATCCGCTCGTCGCGGTCCCGATGGGCGCACTCTTTGGGCTCGGCTTCGAGACCTCGAGCCAACTCCTCGCTTACGGCGCGGCGTTCTCGACGGCGCACCTCGTAGATGGCCTCGCCGTCGGCATCGCATTCTGCTGCGGCATGATCGCAACCGACACCGTCGACAGCCTCTTCGTCACGCGCGTCGTCGGTGTGCGCGGTTCCGCAGCGCTCGGCGCGCGGCGTCTATGGATCGGTGTCGTGACGCTCGTGGCGCTCGCCGTCGCGGCCGAAGAGCTCGCGGTTTTCGTCGGCATTGCCGTCCCGCTCGACGAGCTGACCCTGAGCGCGCTGACTGTCGCGTTGCTCATCGTGACGGCGCTCGCGCTCGCGCTGCTCGGACGAAGCGCGAGACGTACCGAACGCGCTACCAAGGCTGCAAGATGATCGCATTCGTGAGCGCCGTCGAAACCGACCTCGTAGCAGCACGCGATGCATGCGCGCTGCTGCCGGCGGAGTTTCCGTCCGTCGCGGTTCTCGCATCGCATACACTTGCCGACGAGAAGGCTATACGCGCGGCACTTAAGGACATGCGCATCGTCGTCGTACGCATCCTTGGCGGACGCACGTACTGGAAAGCGGGTTTCCCGGCACTCGATGCGCTCGCAGATGAGGCCGGCCTACAAGTGATCGCAATTCCGGGCGAAGCGCAAGCCGATCCAGAACTCGACGCGTGTTCGACTGTCCCGCTCGAGATATTGCGCCGCACGTACGCATACGCGTTCGCCGGTGGCGCCGTAAACCTCGCGGAGCTCTTCCGCTACGTCGCCGATGCTCGGCTCGGCACGGCCTTCGGCTTCGCGCCGCCGGTGGAAACGCCGGACTGGGGTTTCTACCATCCCGACGCGATCGATCGCGCCGAGACGGCGCGCCTTGACCGCGCTGCCTTCATTGCGCGTCATCATCGCGGCGGTCAGCCTGTTGTCGGGATCGTCTTTTATCGTGCGGATTGGGCGAGCGGGAACGTCGCGCACGTAGCCGCAATCGTGCGCGCTCTCGAAGTCCGTGCGCTCGACGTGTTGCCGGTATTCGTTTATAGCCTGCGGGATTGCGACCGCATCGGCGACGTGCCGCTGCCGTACGCACTCGCGTTCGCGGCAGGCGGCGTCACGTGTGTCGACGTCGTCGTTAGCCTCCTTTCCTACGCCTCGAGCGACGTTGCGCGCGGCGAGCGCCTCATCGAGAGTGTGGGCCCTGGTCTTCGTGCTGACGTCGCACTCGACGTTCCGCTGGTGCAGGCGGTGACCACGGGTCAAACCGTTGCGGCGTGGCGCGCTAGCGCTGCCGGACTCGGCCCGTTCGACGCGGCGACCAAAATCGTGCTGCCGGAGTTCGACGGCAAGCTCATAGGGCCGGTCGTCGCGTTTCGCGACCCCGCGACTTCGCTCGCGACGCCCGATCTGCCGCAGGTCGACGCGCTTGCCAATCTGGTCGCGCGTCACGTGCGACTGCGCCGGCTGCCCAACGCGCGGAAACGGATCGCGATCGTGCTTACGAATTTTGCCAACCGGCAGGGGCGCGTTGGCAGCGCGGTCGGCCTCGATACGCCGGCCTCGGTCATCACGCTGCTGCAAGCATTGGTCAACGAAGGCTATGATGTCGGCGAGATTCCGTCCGACGGCGACGCGCTCATGGCGGCATTGCTGGAACGCGGAGGGTACGACAGGGAACTGCTCACCGACGAACAGCTCGCGCACGCCGATGCACGCTACGACGCCGCAGCGTACGAACGCTGGCACGCCGAGCTCGCACAGCGCGTTCGTGAGGAACTCGCGGCGGCCTGGGGCGCGGCCCCGGGCGAGGCGTACCGCGTCGGCGACGAGATCTACGTCGCAGGGTTGCGCCTCGGAAACGTCTTCGTGATGATTCAACCGCCGCGCGGTTTCGGCGAAAATCCGCTTGCCGTCTACCATTCGGGCGAACTCGTGCCGACGCACCATTATCTCGGCGCATATCGGTGGCTGCGCGATGTTTTCGGCGTCGACGCGATCGTGCAATGCGGCAAGCACGGCACACTCGAATGGCTTCCGGGTAAATCGCTCGCGCTCTCGAGCGATTGCTATCCAACGCTTGCCCAAGCCGACGTACCGCTCTTCTACCCGTTCATTATCGATGACCCGGGTGAAGGAACGCAAGCCAAACGCCGTGCGCACGCATGCATCGTTGATCACCTCATCCCGCCGATGACGAAAGCCCAGACCTACGATGAGCTCGCGAAATTGCAGCGTCTCCTCGGCGAGTATGCCGCGGCGCAACGCGTCGATCCGGATAAAGCGCCGCTGATCGCGAGCGCGATCTGGGAGAGCGTACTGGCTGCAGAATTGCAGCGCGATCTCGGCGTCGAGGCGCCACCGGAGGGAGAGGCGTTCAGCGAGTTCCTTCAGCACATCGACGGCTACCTCTGCGAACTCGGCGACATGCAGATCCGCGACGGCTTGCACGTGCTCGGCCGTCCCCCCGAGGGCGAACGCCTCGTTGATCTCACACTGGCGCTCGTGCGTCTCGATACGCCGGAAGCACTTGGCGCGTTGCACGCGCTCGCAAACGACCTGCAGCTTGAGCACGTCGCGCTCGCCGATGCAGCTCGCGGCGGCGAGCGTTATTTGGGCAGCTTGCCGGCACGATTCGCGCGCACCGACGGTGCTCCGCCGACGGTGCGCGAGATGCGCGCTGCCCTCGACGATATCGCGCGCAACACCGTGCGCGACGCCTTGTCCGATTGCGCGCGCTCCGAGGACGATACGCTCGCGCTGCAAAGCGCGCGCGATGCGCTCACGCGACATGGTCTTGCCGACGACGGCGCCTTCGCGCACACGCTCGCGCTTATCGTGCGCCGCATCGTTCCCGACGTCCGCCGCTCTACCGACGAGCTCACCAATCTGCTCGCGGGCTTGCGCGGGCGGCACGTGCCGCCGGGGCCGAGCGGGCCGCCGACGCGCGGGATGGCGAACGTCTTGCCAACGGGTCGCAACTTTTACGCGGTCGACGTGCGCGCAATTCCGTCGCGGTTCGCCTGGACCGTTGGCGTACGGCTGGGAGACGCGCTGCTGCGTTCCGTACACGACAAGGACGGCGTCTATCCGAGCGCGATCGGCATCACCGTCTGGGGCACGTCCAACATGCGTACGCAGGGAGACGACGTCGCAGAGATCTTGTGGCTACTCGGCGTCCGACCGACGTGGCACGAAGAGAACGGTCGCGTAACGGGGCTCGAAGTCGTGCCACTGAGCGAACTCGGCCGCCCGCGTGTCGACGTAACCGTGCGCATCTCGGGATTTTTCCGCGATGCGTTCCCGGACGTTGTCGCGCTGCTCGACCGCGCCGTTGCGCTGGTCGCCAATCTCGATGAGCCGGCCGAGGCGAACCCCCTCCGCGCCGCGAGCGACGCCGACGCGCGCGCGCGTGTCGCGGCGGGTATCCCGGCGGACGAAGCGCAGCGCCGCTCGCGCTTCCGTGTCTTCGGCAACAAGCCAGGCAGCTATGGAACGGGTGTGCTGCGGCTTATCACAGAGGGAACGTGGAGCGAGCAGCGCGATCTTGCCGACGCCTACCTCGTCTCAGGTGGCTTTGCCTACGGCGAGCGCACGTTCGGGGAGCCTGCACCGGCGGAGTTCAAGGCTCGCCTTGCCGCCTCGACGATTGCGGTGCAGAATCAAGATAACCGCGAGCACGACATCTTCGATAGCGACGATTACTTGCAGCATCATGGCGGCATGATCGCTGCGATCCGTGAGCTGCGCGGGACCGCACCGGAAGCGCTCTTCGGTGATTCGAGCGATCCGGCGGTGCCGAAAGTGCGTACGCTCGCAGACGAAGCGCGCCGCGTTTTTCGGTCACGCGTCGTTAATCCGCGGTGGTTGGCGGGCGCGCGACGACACGGCTACAAGGGTGCGCTCGAGATGGCAGCGACGGTCGACTACCTGTTCGGTTACGATGCGACCGCGAACGTCATCGACGATTGGATGTACGAGCGCGTCGCGCGCGCATATGTGCTTGATGCGGAAAATCGCGCGTTCCTCGCCGCGTCTAATCCGTGGAGCGCACGCGAGATGACGGAACGGCTACTCGAAGCCGCGCAGCGCGGCCTATGGGTGGGACCCGACGACGCGACACTCGACGAACTGCGCGACGAACTGCTGGCGATAGAGGGCGCGCTCGAGGATCGGACCGACGTTGCATTGGCCAATTCGCCCGGCGGGGCCCTCGAAGATGCCGCTAAGGAGACTCTCGTTGCGTCCTAATTATCCGTTCGTTGCGCTCGTTGGCCAAGATGCGCTGCGCGAGGCGCTTTTGTGGCTCGCCGTCGATCCCTCGATCGGCGGCCTGCTCGTAACGGGGACGCGCGGCACCGCGAAGTCCACCGCAGCGCGAGGACTCGCCGACGTGTTGCCGCCGCTCGTAGCCGCGCCGAATGACGCGTTTAACCGAGAGCCCGCACCGGGCGAGGAGGCGACGATCCGGCCGACGCCGTTTGTCGAGCTGCCGATCGGCGCGACTGAAGACCGCGTCGTCGGCACGCTCGACGTGCGCGCGCTGTTGAGCGACGCGCAGCGGCGGTTCGAACCCGGCCTGCTCGCGCGTGCGAACCGAGGCGTGTTGTACGTTGACGAAGTCAATTTACTCCCGGACCATCTCGTCGACGTGTTGCTCGATGCGGCAGCGACGGGAACCAACGTCGTCGAACGCGAGGGCGTTTCTTTCGTGCACGATGCGCGCATCGTGCTCGTCGGCACGATGAACCCTGAGGAAGGTGAGCTGCGACCGCAGTTGCTCGACCGCTTCGGGCTCTGCGTCGCGATCGCAAACGAAGACGACGTCGCGCGGCGCGTCGCGATCGTCGAGCGACGTCTCGCGTACGAACACGACCCGGAAAGATTCGTCGCGGAGCAGGCAGGGGCGACCGAGGCACTGCGCGCGCGCGTTATTGCCGGCCGCGCGGGTCTGGCCGACGTTGCCTATGACACGCGCGTGCTCGAACGCGCCGCGGAGCTCGCGGTCGCCGCGCACGTCGAGGGGATGCGCGCGGATCTCACGATCGTACGGACCGCGCGCGCGATCGCCGCGCTCGCCGGGCGCACTCAGATCGGCGACGACGACGTCGAGCGCGCTGCGATCGCCGCGCTGGCGCATCGTCGGCGCGAGGTGGTCGCGCGCTCTTCCACGCCTCCTCCGCGCGACGGCGGGCCGCCCAATGGATCGCCGCGCGACGGAACTTCCACAAGCGATCGCGGTCGTGCCGAGCATGGGACCGGCGGCCGGGGCGAAGAGAAGAAGTCTCCAAGTTCAGCACCCGAACCAATCCGAGCCTTCGAGATTGGTACGCCGATGTCGCTCGAGTTGGCCCGCGATGCGCGGTGCAACGTGCTCCGAGATAATGCGACTTCGACCGCGCGCGGTCGCGATGCTGCGCTCACGCCGGTCGGCCGAGCGCGAACAGTGCGGACTACGACGCGCGCGGTCGCGTTGCTCGCCACGGTTCGTGCAGCGGCGGAAGAAGGGACGGGTATCGCGGCGCGTCATCTAAGGTTCGCCGAACGGCGCGGGCGCGAACGCCAACTCGTTGTCTTTCTCGTCGACGCTTCGGGATCGATGGCGTCGGCCGCGCGTATGCGCGCCGCCAAGGGCGTGGTCTGCGCGCTGCTCGAGGATGCGTACCGTCGTCGCGACGCCGTCGCGCTAATCACTTTCCGCGGCGCGCGCGCGCAAACGCTCGTGCCTCCAACACGCAGCGCCGCGCTCGCGTACCGGCGGCTCGGTTTGATGCCGACCGGAGGCCGCACGCCGCTTGCGGACGGTCTGCGCGTCGCGCGCGAGCTCGTCATAGCCAGCGCACGGCGCGATCCAAGCGCGCGCGCGCACCTCGTTCTCATCAGTGACGCGCGGGCGAACGCGCCCGAACGCGACGCTTTCGGTGCCGCGCTGCATGAGGCAGCGCTCCTGCGCGCCCGCGCGCTACGAATCTTATGCGTCGACACCGAAACGAGTCACGTTCGCCTGGGACAGGCCGCGCGGCTTGCCGACGCACTCGCAGCTACGTACCGCCACCTTGACGATTGTTCAGAACGCACGCTCGGCGCGACGATTCGCGAATGGATGGCTACCGCGTGAACGACGATCACACAAACGACGACGCTATTGCCTCCACCGCTTTGGAGGTGAACGCGATCAGTACGAAAAGCGATGCCGCGGCGAAAGGGTTTGAAGCGTCTCGGCCGCGGCGTCAGGCGTCAGTATCGACGCGGAAGGGCGACGGCGGTATCACGCGACTCGGCGGCGGCGGTCAGATTTCCAAAGCCGATGCGCGAGTTGAAGCGTACGGCGCAATTGACGAACTCAACACCATCATCGGAGTCGCGCGCACGCACTGCGACGACGTCGAAATCAACGCCGAAATCCAGCGCATACAGCGGGAGCTTTTCGTCGTCGGCTCCGCCGTCTCGACGCGACCCGAGGCGAAGAAACCGATCCCAGAGATCACAAAGGAGATGGTGCACTGGCTCGACACGCTTGTCGAGCGGTGGGAAGCGGAGCCCGGGATCCTGCGGGATTGGTCGATTCCTGGCGAATATGCGGGGTCGGCCGGGTTCGACGTCGCGCGTGCGATCTGCCGACGTGCCGAGCGCGCGAACGTGCGCTACGTCACGAGCGGCGGCGTGGTGCAGCCAACGGTGCTAGAATATCTCAATCGGCTCAGCGATGTGCTGTGGCTGGCGGCGCGAGTCATCGAAGCTCGTGTCGGGGTCGACGCTCGGCTGCGCGACGACGCACATCCCGGTCCGCCATGGTCGCGCGCGTGGTGAACCCTGGCGGCCCGGCCGACGGCGCGCCGAACGCAGCTGATCGAGCGGACGCACGTTGCCCGGGTGCCGTCCATGCGATCGCCGCTCGTGACGGTCTGCTCGTCCGGGTGCGCGTGCCGGGCGGCCTACTTGGGGCGCCGGCGCTCGCCGCGCTTGCGAGCGCGGCCGAACGCTACGCCGACGGGAACCTCGATCTTACGGCCCGTGCGAGCGTGCAGCTGCGCGGTGTTCGCCCGGACCATCTCATGGCGCTCGGCGACGCGCTCGTTTCGGCCGGACTGCTTCCGTCGATTGCGCACGATCGCGTGCGAAATATCGTGGCGAGTCCATTTGCCGGCGTCGATCGCGCCGAATGCATCGACCCACGTCCGGTCGTGTATGCGCTCAGCGTCGGTCTCGTCGCCGATCCGGTGCTCGCAGCGCTTCCCGCAAAATTCGCGTTCGTCGTCGACGGCGGCGGGCGTCCGTTTCCGAGTTCGCGGCCAGACATTGCGCTGCGCGCGCTCGCAACGCCGAATGGACCTCGCTTCCATGTCGTCCTCGGGGGAGCCGCAACCGGTCACATATTCTTGCCCGGGACTGCACCCGCGGTCGCTCTCTCGGTCGCGCGTGCCTCGCTCGCCGCGGCGACAGCAACCGGCGAAACGGAGACGTGGCGCCTCGGATCGGCCTCCCCGAGCGTCCGCGCTGCCGCACGTGCGGCGCTCCATAGATTCCCGTCGAGCACCGCAACTGTTGGTGGCGAAGCCATCGCCGCAATCGAGGAACGTAAATACGCGAACGGCGCTATTCATGACGGGACGTACGCCGCGCATGCAATTCGGGGCAAATACGCCCCCGAGCAAACGAGCGCGCGTGGGTTCGTCGTTCCGCTCGGGTTGCTCGCGACCCGAGATCCGCTGCAGTTGACCGTCGTCCCTTCGGTGCCGCTCGGACGCCTAACGGCACCGCAAGCGCGCGGCGCCGCTGCGCTCGCCGGCTCAGTCGGCGCCGACGTCCGGCTGGGCTGGTGGCGCGGTTTCGTGCTTGCAAACGTGCCGCATGCGACCGCTGCTACCGTCGTCGCCGAACTCGCGCGACTCGGGCTGCCTTGCGACCGTCGCGACGGGTTTGTCGGGCTCGCGGCTTGCGCCGGAAGGGCCGGCTGCGGCGCCGCGCTCGCCGATGTGCGGAGTGACGCCGTCGAATTCGCGCGCTCGATCGCTCGGCGACGGACGGGCGGCTGGAGCGCGAATTTTGCGGGTTGCTCGAAGCGATGTGCGATGCGGCGCGGTGCGAGCGTCGATCTCGTTGCTACCAAGAGGGGCTACGATGTATTACTCTACGGCAGCATCGTGCGACGCCATGCGTCGGCCGACGACGCGCTCGCGTTCGCGCTTCGGTGTGCCGAGGATGCCGCGCGCGCGCATGACGAGCGTCGGGCGCGCGCCGGTGAACTCGCAGGCGACCCCGCCGCCCTGTCCTCGGATCTTTTCGTATGATTCTGACCTACGAACGCGATCCCGCTGCAATCTACCGCGCGTCGTTTGCAATTATCCGCGCCGAAGCCAACCTCGGCGACACAGAACCGACGTTCGCGCGCGTGCTCGTGCGGATGATCCACGCCTGCGGAATGACCGACTTGCTCCACGACGTCGTCGCGTCGCCGAATGCCGCAGTCCGCGGTCGCGCCGCACTGCATGCCGGCGCAGCCGTGCTCTGCGACTCCGCAATGCTCGCTGCGGGTGTCACGCGGGCGCGGCTGCCCGCACGCAATGACGTCGTGTGCACGTTGCGCGAGGAGCGCGCGTTCGCTCTTGCGCGCGAGCTCGGCACGACGCGCAGCGCGGCCGCACTCGAACTGTGGCGCAAACGGCTCGCCGGCGCGGTCGTCGCGATCGGCAATGCGCCGACCGCACTCTTCCACCTGCTCGAGATGCTCGGCGCGGGCGCGCCGCGGCCGGCGCTCGTCATCGGCGTGCCGGTCGGCTTCGTCGGCGCGGCCGAGTCGAAAGTCGCACTTGCCGAAAATGTCCTCGGACTCGATTTCATCACTTTGAACGGGCGCCGCGGTGGCAGCGCGATCGCCGCCGCCGCCGTCAATGCGCTGGCGAGCGACAAAGAATGAGTGGGCGTCTCTACGGCGTTGGTGTCGGCCCGGGTGACCCCGATCTCGTCACCGTGAAGGCGATGCGGATCATTACGGCGGCGCCCGTCATCGCGTACCACGCCGCGCAACACGGCCGCAGCAACGCGCGCGCAGTCGTCGCGGACGCGCTCTCGCGCACGCAGGTCGAACTGCCGCTGATCTATCCCGTCACGACCGAAGCCGAGATGCCGGCCGGCGGCTATGAAGCCGCGATGGTCGCTTTCTACGACCGCTCGGCCGCGTTGATCGCCGCGCATCTCGACGCAGGCCGTGACGTCGCCGTCCTGTGCGAAGGCGATCCGTTCTTCTACGGATCGTATATGTATTTACATGACCGGCTCGCGGAACGCTACAGAACCGACGTGATTCCCGGCGTTTCCTCCGTGTTGGCAGGCGCCGCGCGGCTTGGGACGCCGCTCGTACGGCGGGATACGGAGCTTGTGATCCTTCCGGGGACTCTGCCTGAGAGCGTGCTCGCGGCGCGGCTGGCCGACGGCAACGCCTACGCGATCATGAAGCTCGGGCGCACGTTCGCAAAAGTACGGCGCGCCCTCGAACGCGCCGGAGTCGCAGAGCGCGCGCGCTATGTCGAGCGCGCAACGATGGACGGCGAACGGATCATCGCGCTCTCCGACGTCGACCCGACATCAGTTCCCTACTTCGCGCTGATCTTGGTTCCCGGCGCTACCGTGGGTCCGCCGATGCCGGCGAAGGCCGAAGCCGGGCGCGTGGACGTCGTCGGACTTGGGCCCGGCGGCGCGCAGTGGCTCACACCCGAAGCGCGGCTCGCGCTCGACGACGCGACTGATATCGTTGGCTACGCCCCTTACGTTGATCGCGTCCCATCGCGACCCGGATTGCGTCGCCATACCTCGGACAACCGCGCGGAGCTCGACCGCGCGCGGCACGCGCTCGCGCTCGCCGAGACCGGCGCCCGCGTCTGCGTCGTCTCGTCTGGCGATCCTGGAATTTTCGCGATGGCGAGCACGGTAATGGAAGCGATCGAGAGTGGTCCCGCGGCGTGGCGCGCCCTCGACGTGCGCATGGTGCCGGGCATCTCCGCGATGCAGGCGGCTGGTGCGCGCGTGGGTGCGCCACTCGGCCACGATTTCTGCGCGATTTCGCTTTCGGATCGCCTCAAGCCATGGGAGAAGGTCGCCGAACGCCTCAACGCCGCCGCCGGCGCCGACTTCGTCATCGCCCTGTACAATCCGATCTCATCGCTGCGACAGTGGCAACTCGCGGAAGCTTGTGCGATTATCGGGCGCTACCGCAGCCCACAAACACCGGTCGTCCTCGCGCGCGATGTCGGCGGTCCGACGGAACGCGTCGCGATTGTCGAACTCGGACGCCTCAACCCGCGCGACGTCGACATGCGGACGCTCGTTCTCATCGGCGCCTCGACGACGCGGACGATCGCTCGTCCTGACGGATCGTCATACGTCTACACGCCGCGATCGTATGGTCCCCGCCAACCGGCCGTTGCCGCAACTTGCAGCGCTCCATCCGATTCCGTGGCTGCCGACACCGGGGCCGCTGTCCGAGAGCATGTTGCCTTCCGAAGGCGGACGTGAACGACGCGGGGACGCCGCTGCGCCGCGGCTGGACGACAGGCGCCTGCGCAACCGCCGCCGCGAAGGCGGCTTACATCGCGCTGCAAGGCGCGGGCTTTCCCGATCCCGTCCAGATCACGCTTCCGCTCGGGAGCACGATTGGGTTCGCGCTGGCGCGCGAAGCGCTCGGTCCTGAGACCGCGACGGCGGGGGTCGTCAAGGACGCCGGCGACGACCCCGACGTCACACACGGTGCGCTCGTGCTCGTTACCGTGCGGCAACGGCCGCGCGGTACGGGCGTGACGTTTCGCGCTGGCCGGGGAGTCGGTACGGTCACGAAGCCTGGTCTGCCGGTATCCGTCGGTGAGCCGGCGATTAACCCAGTGCCCCGACAGATGATTCGTTATGCGATCGAGGAAAGCGCGCGACATCTCGGCACACCGGGCGACGCCGAAGTCGAAATCGCCATTCCCGGCGGGGAAGCGCTCGCCGAGCGAACGATGAACGCTCGACTCGGGATTCTCGGCGGGCTCTCAATTCTCGGAACGACCGGCGTCGTCGTACCGTACTCCTGCGCAGCTTGGATTGCAACGATTCACGAAGGCATCGACGTCGCGCGCGCGACTGGACTAGCCCACGTCGCCGGGTCAACCGGCTCGACGTCGGAAGCCGCCGTCGCTCGTGCATATGCGCTGCCGGAATCCGCGCTCATCGAAATGGGCGATTTCGCGGGCGGCTTGTTGAAGTATATTCGCCGCCACCCGGTCGCCCGGCTCACGATCGCTGGCGGCTTCGCGAAGATGGCAAAACTCGCGCAAGGCTCGCTCGACCTGCATTCTGCACGTAGCACGCTCGACTTTGCTGCGCTCGAGCTGCTGGCCATCAACTGCGGCGCGACACCCGCGCTCGCGGGCCGGATCGCGGCCGCAAACTCCGGCCTCGAAGCGCTGCAGCTCGCGACCCAGTCGAACGTGCCCCTCGCCGACGCGGTTGCACGGGGGGCGCGTGCCAGCGCGACGGTGGTTCTCGACGGTGCACCGGTCGCGCTCGATGTACTAGTAGTTGACCGAGCGGGGAGCGTGATCGCGCGTGCCGGCTGAAAGCGCTTGGCTCGTTGTGGTCGGGATCGGCGAGGACGGCTATGAGGGACTCTGCAGCGCCGCGCGCCACGCGCTCGAGCGCGCGGACATTGTTATTGGTAGCACGCGTCAGCTCGCGTTCATCCCCACCACTGCGAGCGAACGCGTCGTGTGGCCCTCTCCAATGCTGTCATTCGTCGATGAGCTTCTCGCGCGCCATCGTGATCGCCGCGTCGCCGTGCTTGCTAGCGGCGATCCAATGCTGCACGGGGTCGGGGCGGTGCTTGCGCGGCACGTTGCGTGCGAGGAGCTCCAGGTGCTTCCGCAGGCATCTGCTTTCGCGCTCGCGTGTGCGCGGATGTGCTGGCCCGAAGTCGACGTCGCGCTCGTCTCGGTCGTCGCCAGGCCACTCGCGCTCGTACGCCGCGAACTCTCGTCCGCACGGCGGGTCATCGTCTACAGCGAGAACGGCGAGACGCCGGCCGCGCTCGCGGCGCTACTGGTCGCCGCTGGGTTCGGACCGAGCGCGCTGCACGTCTTCGAGCGGCTTGGCGGCGCATGCGAGCGTCGCCACGACGGCACTGCGGAAACTTGGAACGCAGTGGCGTGCGACGACCTCAACGTCGTTGCTATCGCTTGCGTCGCGGCGCCAGGTACGCGCGTGCTGTCGACGCTAGCGGGGCTACCCGACGATGCCTACGAGAACGACGGCGCGCTAACGAAGCGCGAGGTCCGTGCCGCAACATTAGCGCGACTCGGGCCGCTTCCCGGTGATCTACTCTGGGACGTCGGCGCAGGCTCGGGGTCAATCGCGCTCGAGTGGTTGCGCGCTCATCCAACGTGCCGCGCGGTCGCCTTCGAGCGCGATCCGGTGCGGGCAGCGCGTATCTCGCGTAACGCTGAAACGCTCGGCGTTCCGGGACTGCGCGTGGTCGTCGGGCCGGCCCCCGCGACGTTCTCAAGCGCGGGCACGGCGCCAGACGCGCTCTTCATTGGCGGCGGCCTCAACGGCGACGACACGCTGCTCGCTTGCTGTTGGGACGCACTACGGTCGAACGGCAGGGTTGTCGCAAATGTCGTCACAGTCGGCGGCGAAACCGCACTCGCTGCGGCGCGCGAACGCTGGGGCGGCGAACTTGCGCGTATCGCGGTCGCGCGCGCCGATACGGTGGGCGGCGTCCTCGGCTGGCGCCCGCAGATGCCTGTGACACAGTGGGCGGCAATCAAACCGTGAGCACAATGAGCGAGGAAATCCCTCGCGTGCGTGCGATTGGGTTTGGCGCGAACAGTGCTGCGACCCTCGCGGATGTGCTAGCGCTTGTACGAGCGACGACAGACGCTGTCGCAAACGCAGTAGCGACGACGGATGTGGTAGCGACGCTACGCGCTCGCGAGCCGCTCGGCTACGAGGTTGCGGCTGCGCTAGGCTGCAAGCTCTTGCTCTTCTCGCCGGACGAGCTCGCGCGCACTGCGACTAGCCCGGCGCTGATCCTGCAATCGCCGCGCGCGCTCGCCGCGGTCGGGACGCCGAGCGTTGCCGAGGCGGCGGCGCTCGCCGCGCTCGGGCCGCAGGCTCGCCTCGTTATCGCACGGGTGACGGGCCGCTGCTGCACGTTTGCGCTCGCGGAGCTCTCATGACGGTCCACTTTATTGGCGCCGGACCCGGCGCGCCCGACTTGCTGACCCTGCGCGGGCGCGAGCTCATCTCGCGCTCGCCCGTCTGCCTTTACGCGGGCGCGCTCGTCCCCCGAGAGATCGTCGCGTTCGCCCCGCGCGGCGCACGCGTGGTCGACACGTCCGAACTCACACTCGACGCGATCGTCGCCGAAATGGTCGCCGCGTACTCACGCGATCTCGACGTTGCGAGGTTGCAGTCCGGCGACCTATCAATTTGGAGCGCGATGGCCGAGCAAATGCGCCGGCTCGACGCGGTCGGAATCGCATATGATGTGACGCCGGGTGTGCCGGCATTCGCTGCGGCCGCAGCAGCGCTCGGGCGCGAGCTAACGTTGCCTGGTGTCGCGCAGACGCTCGTGCTGACGCGCACGTCGACGCGTTCTTCGCCGATGCCGCCAGGCGAAGATCTCGTCGCGCTCGGACGCACCGGCGCGACGCTTGTAATCCACCTCTCGATCGCAAACCTCGCCACGGTCGTCGCGCAGCTGACGCCGCTCTACGGTGACGATTGTCCCGTCGCAATCGTCGCGCGCGCAAGTTGGCCTGACCAACGTATCGTGAGCGGCAAGCTCGCGGACATCGAAGCGGCGCTCGCGGACGAGCCGATCGAACGCACGGCGACGATCCTCGTCGGCCGCGCGCTCGCCGCCGCCGCCTTCGGTGAGAGTTTCTTGTATTCGAACGAGCGAGATCGGTCGGCTTGAGCACGCGACGCGTACTCGTGCTCGGCGGGACCGGCGACGCGCTTGCGCTCGCTGGACGGCTTTGCGATGATCCCGCGTTCGCCGTGACGACTTCGCTCGCGGGCCGCGTCGCGCGTCCGACACTGCCGCCCGGAACGGTTCGGATCGGCGGATTCGGCGGCGCGGACGGCTTCGCAGCCTACCTGCTCGACGAGCGCGTGGACGCCGTCGTCGATGCGACGCACCCCTTCGCGGCCGCGATCTCCCGCAACGCCGTTCGCGCGTGTGCGCGGACTCGCGTGCCGCTACTTGCACTCGAACGGCCGCGCTGGACACCCGTCGCGGGCGATCGTTGGGAGCGCGTCGCCGACGTCGTCGAGGCCTCGACCCGCTCGCGCGATCTCGGCGCGAGAATCTTCCTGACGATCGGCCGTCAAGGATTAGGGTCGTTCGCCGCGATTGACGACCGCTGGTTTCTCGTCCGCGCGATCGATGCGCCCGAGGGGCCGCTCCCAAGGCATCACGTGCTGATGCTCGCGCGCGGCCCGTTCGCCCTGTTAGACGAGCTCACGACCTTGCGTGCGCATGCGATCGACGTTATTGTCACCAAAGACAGCGGGGGCGATGCGACCGAGGCCAAACTCGCGGCGGCGCGCGCGCTCGGCATCCCCGTAGTCGTCGTCGATCGGCCGCTTATCGACGGCGCATCGACGGTCTCCGATCTTGACGCCGCCGTCTCGTGGCTAGCAGTACTGTCCGCGCCGCCGCGCACGAAGCACCCTGCGTGACGTGCGACGATGATCCGACGCGTGGAAACGGGTTGGGACGGCGTACGGTACTCGGGGCTGCGCGCTATTCGGCGGTCTGCGCGATCCAAAACATGTGGCTCGCAGCGCGCGTCGACGCGCTCGGCGTCGGCTGGATCAGCATTCTGCAACCGGCGGAGCTTCGCGCGCTGCTCGCGATCCCGCGCCGTTTGGAGATCATCGCGTCCCTGTGCGTCGGGCACGCTGCCGCGTTCGCGCCGGTCGCCGATCTCGAACGGTACCGCTTGGAAGCGCGTTCCGCTGGTCGACGGCTTGGAGTATGAGCGGTACGGCAGCGGATGAGCGCGCGCGCAATCATGGTCCTGGGGACGGCCTCGCACGTTGGCAAATCGTTGCTCGCGACGGCCCTCTGCCGAATACTCGCGGACGACGGGTACCGCGTCGCGCCGTTCAAGGCGCAAAACATGTCGCTCAATTCGGCTGCTACGCCCGAGGGCCGCGAGATAGGCCGCGCGCAAGCGATGCAGGCCGAGGCCGCGCGCATCGCGCCGTCCGTCGAGATGAATCCGGTGCTCCTTAAACCAACGAGCGACGTCGGCTCGCAAATCGTGTTGCTGGGGCACGTGCATGGCGTGCAGCGCGCGGCCGAGTACCATCGGCGGCGCGTCGACGAGTTCTTTCCAATCGTGGTCAAGGCATACCGGAGTCTCGCTGCGCGTCACGACGTGATCGTCCTCGAAGGCGCCGGCAGTCCCGCTGAAATTAATCTCAAGGCCACTGACATCGTCAACATGCGCATGGCCCACGCCGCAGATGCGGCATGTCTCCTCGTCGGAGACATCGACCGCGGGGGCGCCTTCGCTGCGTTGCTCGGGACTTGGGCTCTCCTGGAGCCGCACGAGCGCGCGCGCATTCAGGGCTTTGCAATCAACAAGTTTCGTGGCGATCTCGCGCTCCTCGCCCCCGGTGTCACAGAGATAGAACATCGAATTGGCGTGCCATCGCTTGGGGTCGTGCCCTGGCTACCTGACGTGGGTCTCGATGAAGAAGACAGCGTCGCCTTCGACGATGCACCGCGGGTTACCACGCGAGGATGGTCTGCTTCCGTAGATGCTTCGCGCGCGCTACGCGTTGCGGTCGTGTCGCTCCCATATTTGGCGAACGCAACCGACTTCGCAGCTCTCGCCTCGGAACCGAGCGTCGATCTCGCATACGCCGAGTGTCCGGCAGATCTCGAAGGCGCTGACATTGTCGTGCTCCCGGGCACGAAAGATACCCTAGGAGCCTTACGCTGGCTTGAGGGCGACTTCGGGATAGCAATAAAAGCTTTTGCGCGGCGCAAACCGGTTGTAGGCATCTGCGGCGGCTATCAGATTCTCGGGCTCGATGTCGCGGATCCACACGGAGTCGAAGGTGGGGGCGCGCGCCGCGGACTGGGTCTGCTTCCCGTAAGGACTATCCTTGCTCGCGAGAAGGTGACGCGCGGTGTTCGCGTGCGGCCGCGACATCTCGCGCTGTTTGATCATGATCTCGCGGGAACCGGACTGTTGGAAGGCTCCGGTTACGAGATTCACATGGGACGAACAGAAATCGACGGCGACGCGCGACCTTTTGCGGACCTAGCGCGAGACGGGGGAGAACGCGTCGCGGACGGCGCCGTCTCTTCAAGCGGCTTGGTCATCGGCACATACGTTCACGGACTTTTTGCTGATGATCCCTTGCGTTGGGCATTTGTACGCGCTGCGCGCGTTCGCTGTCACCTGTCCCCGCCACCCGAGCTCATACCGTACGGCGCGAATCGCGACGCGCGATTCAACCGACTCGCGGCGCACGTCCGCGCATCGCTCAATCTTAGTCCGTTACTTAAGGCTTCGTCGTCCGGAGCAGACTTTTCGGATAGATCGTGGCAGACCGTTGGGAACCGGTAACTTACATGCACACGCTATGACGCCGCTGGCGCTAGCTGTCGCGTGCGCCGCTGATGCAATCCTTGGGGACCCAATCGGCTGGCCACACCCGGTACGTCTAATCGGGGGCGCATGCAGTTTGTGCGAACGACTCGCACGTACATACGCACGTGGTGACGCGCGGCGAGAGCTCGTTGCTGGTACAATCCTTTGCGCGACAATCGTCGCGGGCACATACGTTGTGACTCGCAGTGTGAGCGCGGCGACCTATAAGATTGACCGCCGCTTGGGATTTGCCTTCGAGGTTGGACTTGCATGGACGACCCTTGCGGCACGCGACTTGTTGGACGAGGCTGCTTCAGTGATCGCCAGCCTTGAAACGGGAGACCTTGCACGCGCTCGAGTCAGAGTCGCGAGGATCGTCGGCCGCGATACGGCCCACCTCGACGCTGCGGAACTTGCGCGCGCCACAATCGAGACGCTCGCCGAAAGCGCGTGCGACGGCATCGTCGCACCACTGCTCACTCTCGCGGTCGGCGGCGTGCCACTCGCACTTGCTTTCAAAGCCGCAAGCACGCTTGACTCAATGATCGGGCATATGGAACCACCCCACACCTTTCTCGGCCGCTCGTCAGCGCGACTCGACGATCTTGCGTGCTACGTTCCGGCGCGCATCACGGCGCTTTTGATTGCGAGTTGCGCGCCGATCGTCGACGGCGACCGTACGCGCGCGCTCGCGGTGCTCCGCTCCGACGGGCACCGGCATCGAAGTCCGAATGCGGGTCGCCCGGAGGCGGCCATGGCAGGAGCGCTCGGCGTACGGCTCGGCGGCGCAAACTGCTACGATGGCGTCCTGCACATGGCGCCGCTGTTGGGTCCAAGCCTTGCGGCGCCGACGGCGGCCGCGGCAAAACGAGCCGCGAATTTGGTTAGCATAAGCGCGCTCGTCACCGCCGCGGCGCTCGTTACGTTCTTGGCAGTCGCCCAACGTCTTCACGATTTGCCGTCATGAGCGACGGACGCAAAAGCTGCGAGGAGAGTGCCCTCGCAGCACCCGTGCATGGCGGTGATCTTGAAGCAATCGGACGACGATACGGACTCGATCCGGATTCACTGCTCGACTTTAGCACGAACCTCAACCCGCTCGGGCCGCCCCCTGCGCTTCGGCGCGCAATCGAAGCCGCGGTTCGTGACGTCGCCGACTTCGGACGTTAGCCTGAAGCCGACGCTCAAGGCAAACGACATCGTCAACATGCGCATGGCCCGGATTGCCGGCGCCGCGTGCCTGCTGGTCGGCGACATCGATCGCGGTGGCGTGTTCGCAGCGTTGTTCAGAACGCTTGCGCTGCTCGAATCGCACGAGCGTTCGCGCTTTCGCGGATTTGCGATCAACAAATTTCGTGGCGATCCATCGCTGCTCGCGGCGGGCGTAACGGAGATGGAACGGCGCCTTGGGATACCGTCCCTGGGCGTCGTACCGTGGCTGCCGGGCGTAGGACTCGATGAGGAAGACAGCGTCGCATTGGAGGACGTGCCGCGGATCGCTTCCCGAGGCTGGTTAGCTGCCGGCGACGGTTTGTCGCGCGCACTCCCCGTCGCGGTCGTCAACCTACCGTATCTCGCCAATGGCACGGATTTTTCGGCGCTCGCTGCGGAGCCGAGCATCGATCTCGCGTACGCCGAACGGGCAGCCGATCTCGAACTCGTCGACCTGGGCGATCCCGCTGATTGGCCGCATCCGGTACGGTTCATCGGCGGCGCGTGTATGCTCGGCGAACGTCTCGCCCGCGCATACGCACGTGGTGACGCAAGGCTACAATCTCCGCCACCGACTGTCCGGTCGGCGAGACGTGCCTTACGGTTGGTAGGCGCGAGCGCGTTCGTCGCAGCCGCTGCGCTCATCTTGATATCGACGATCGTGCACGCGTATACTGCGTTCTCGTGAGCGCCGAACCGTACGAAGGATTCCGATCGCCGCCGGTGCACGGCGGCGACCTTGCGGCGATCGGGCGCCGTTATGGCGTCGCTCCGAATTCACTGCTCGACTTCAGTGCGAATCTCAACCCGCTCGGGCCGCCGGCGACACTCTTGCGGGCACTCCAAGCTGCCGCTAACGACATAACCGAACTCGCGCGCTATCCCGAACCGGACGCGCGTAGCTTGCGCCTACGCCTGGGCGTTTTTCTCAACGTGGAGCCGGAAGCGATCGTGGTTGCAAACGGCGCCGCCGCCTTGCTCGCAATCGCTCTCGCCACCCTGGGAGCTCGACGCTGCGTCGTGCCGAGCCCGGCCTTTAGTGAGGACCGACACGCCGTCGAGGCAGTCGGTGCACGATATTGCGGCGTCGCGCTCGACGCTCGGCGAGACTTCATCCTCGCACCCGAATCGCTCCTTACCGCCGTACAGGCGAACGCTGCCGACGTCTGTCTTCTTACAAACCCGCACAATCCGACGGGCGGACTCGTTTCGCGCGAAGCCATGCTTCGCCTCATTATGGACGTGCGCCGTTTGGGAGCAGCAACGATCGTCGATGAAGCTTTCGTCGATTATGCTCGTGCGAGCAGCATCACATCCGAGGCGGCCGTTACGCCCCGGCTCATCGCCGTTCGCTCCCTCACGAAATTCTTCGCGGTGCCGGCGCTGCGCGTCGGTTACGCCGTCGCAGCACCCGATCTCGCGCGCAGGATGCGTGACCGACTCCCGTCATGGCCGGTGACGACGCTCGCGATGCGCGCGCTTGAGGCGGCCCTCGGCGACGTCGCGTACGCGACTCGCACGCTCGCTGAGAACGCGCAAGCGCGTCAGGCACTCAGCGCCGATCTTATGGCGCTCGGCGTCCATGTCGCGCCGTCGGCTGCGAACTTCTTATTCCTCACGCTTCCCTCCGGCGCGGCGTCGGCAACGCATTTCGTGCGACGTCTCGTTCTCGATGCGCGCATCGTGGTGCGTGATTGCTCCTCGTACGAGGGTCTTACCGATAGCCGGCACATCCGGGTCGCAGTCCGCTCGCAATCCGAAAATGCGCGCCTCGTTCGCGCGCTATTCAACGCTCTAGCCGCCACATAGCGCAGCATAATCTAGCGCGCCGTGACGAGGAATGGCGCAACGTGAACGCTTCCGCCGGCGCGGAACTGCAGCCACAACGCGTAGGTACGGGGTTCGTCGACGCCGTTTTTCAAAGCTTTAGACCCGCAAGACATCTGCATAGGCACGGTCGGCCAATTGTTGGGGATCCGTAGCAACGGTCAGCAGACCGGCACGTCGAAAGTCGTTTGCGGTAAGTTCCAACTCTTGAACTACCAGATCCGTCGATGCACTCCGGTCGTACGACGATAGCATGCCTATCGTTCCCGGGAGATCGGCATTAACGTATGCCCCTTGCGCCTCAACGAGAGATGCGGGGCCGACACCACGCCCGACCTCAGCCGACGTTTCCAAATATGCTCTTGTAAGCAAAGCCGCGACTCGCTGACGCTTGCTCACAAATCCGCCGTGCATGGCAAGGAAACAATGATGACCTACGCCGATACCGTCACCACATGAAAATCCGCTTTCGCCGACGTTAAGGTATGGCTCCGCTTTCTTCTCAGCCAGCAAAAGATAAGCGAGCGGATCGGATGCAGCGACGAACTGGACTGACTTCGCGTTGAGCGCAGACTCGAGCCCGCCGATGCCGGCGAGCCCAAAGACCTTCCAAGTCACGTCGTGCTTCGGATCGATTGCCTTGCCGGCGCAGCAGCGCCGAAAGCAGATTCATCGAGGAACCGTGCAAACGGTCCGTCGCGATGACCGTCCCCTTCATGGTGCCGTTGATGTGCATGACGACGTCGTCGGTAGCAACGACACGTAAACAGCCGGCGTGGAGCCCGGCAACCACTCGGATGTCGCTGCCACTTGCAAGAGGTTTGAGCAGTGCGGGCAAATTCGTGGAAGCGGCGTCGATGGTTCCCGCGCCGAGCGCCCCAGTTAACGCGTCTTCGCTCTGAAATGATACGAGCTGCGCTTGGAGCGCGTGCCGGTGGAAGATCGCGCTGTTAGGTGCCACAAAGGTAACGGCTTCACATGGGTTGCCGATGTAGCCGAGCCGGACGCGCAGCCGCCCCTGGACGGCTGCGGCGATGCTCGGCAACGCCGCGTCGAGCCCGGCTCCGACGGTTAGGACGATTCCCGAGGCAAGAGCCCCGTCGATTAGGCGTCGCCTTAACAAGGTCTTTGCCATGGGTTACAAAGGTACATATTCAATCCTAGAGCAACGAACCATTCTAACGACGAGCGGATCAATCGGGAGCGAAGTCGATGGCGCTAAAGCGGCGGACAATTCTCCGGATAGGCGAAGAAGACCCGCGATAAGACGCGTGACGCCCGACACGATAAAAACCGATGCCGCGAGGATCGCAAGCGGCGAGACTCCTGCGCCGAGCGGTGCGTGGCCTTCAGTCAGCTCGATAAGCGCGTACGCGATCGCGCCGCCGAGAACGAGTTCAAGCGTCGGTATGTAGCGGGTGCGCGCGGGCAGCCGTTTGCTGCGTCGCTCGGAATCAGCAGCGCAGAGCGCTGCAAGCGCTAACCCGGCTCCGAGTGACGTCGGTAACTGGTCTGCGTGCTCCGTGCCGGGCACGTGCACACACCAAAGAGCATCGCCTTCATGAGCACCGCAACGAGGAAGGCGAGCGGAACGGCCAGTCCTAAGCGACGCAGCAACACCGTGACTCGAGTTCGTTGCTTTCACTAGCAGCGGTAGAACATCGCCGGGCATGCCTTCGTTTAGTGCGAAGATCGCTTGACGAGATCCGCATCAGACGTATCGGAATACCGTAGGCGGGTACGGCATTCAAGCGATTTAAAACGTACATAGTGGTTCATACGGTTCGTGACAAGACGAAAACCTTAGCTCGAGTTCACCGGATAGTCTGTTTTCACGCGTGCGTCCTGAAGGTAATCGAAACGGATATCTCCGGCTGTTACCGCCCTCAGTGCAGTGACTAGCCGGCATACGACTCGAACGGCCACAGAAGGAGAGCCTAAAACACACTGGATTTGAGCCGATATCTTACTCGATACCCCGACTTGTTAAGCACAGGCGGGAAGCTATTTTGCAGTTCGGGAGGTTCCGTGCAAGTTCCAAACATCGCGCGCGCCGTCGTTTTGGCGTCTTTGACAATCGGTGTCGGTCTGTACGCAACGCAATCCGCTAAATCTTCTGATCACCAGGACACGTTACAGCTCGTAAGCCGCGCGGGCGGCGACATCACGGACGCCTATGTTTTTCCGGCCAAAGACCCGAACGACGTCGTCTTCGCGATGGATGTCCATCCGCTCATTCCGGCCGGTCTAGGTGCGAGCACTTCCTTCGATCCCGGCGTTATGTACGAGTTCAAGGTCGATACCGTCGGCGACTACCACGAGCATCTCGTCATGCAGTTCCGCGCTACGGGCGTCGGTGCTGCTCAAAAAGTGACTTTCTACGGGCCGCAGAAGCCGAGTTCGCTCGGGACAACATCTACCTTCGGAAGTCCCTTAGGTGAAACGACCTATGGCCAGACGGCTACGCTTCCAGGCGGCGTGCAGTTCTTCGCCGGAGCGCGCCGCGACCCGTTTTACTTCGACCTGACGCAGTTTTTTAAGATCGATCCCGACCGCAGTTTCAAGACTCATCTGCTTGCCGGCCGGCGCGCGCTTCCAAGCGCCGACTGCTTCCTACCCAAAGAGCACGCTTCGAACTATTTCCAGAACTTCAACGTGTTGTCGCTTGTGGTTCAGTTGCCGCGAGCGGCGTTGACGACTCCGCAAAATGGAGGCCGCATTAACGTTTGGGCCACCGCATCGGTCGGCAGTCCGGATTCGGGCGATTTCCACCAAGTCGAACGCTGGGGCCGTCCGGCAGTCAAGGAAGCTCTCGAGCGGTTCGTAGATCACGATACAACGAACCGCGCTCAGCCGTATGACGATCCGACCTTAAAGCGGGACGTTTACCGCTACATGGTTACGCCGAAGCCAAATGGCGCCGGGCGTTCCGCCGCCGTCGCCAACGCCCTCGTCAAGGTCCTATATCCGGATGAAATGCAAGTCAACCTGGCTGCCAACGGTCACGCGACGTACCTGGGCGTCGAGACGAAAGGCTTGAGCGGCTTGCCGGTCGGCATCGTTCGTATCGTTCCGGACGCCGGACTGAAAGGTTTAAAATCGTCCCTTCGTAACGGGGCTCGCCAATTCGGCGGACGCGACCTGTATAGTCCCGTCATCGACTTGTCGCTCGGCGCAATCTACGGAGGTATCCTGCCCAAGATCGGTCTTGCTCACGACGATCACCAAGAGACGGAGTGCCTTACAAGCGACAACGTCCTTCCAGCCGAACGCGCATTGAGCGACTTTCCCTATCTCGAGCCGCCCGTGTGACCGGCCCGACCCCAAGCAAATGACTTTATCAGAGCGCTGCGTTAGTACCAGTTAGTAGGAACCGGTATTTTCAGCAACTCGTGGCGGAAGTGTAATAAATTCCGACCCGCCAAGACGGCGGCCGAGAATTTCGCGAGTCTGCTCAAACCCACGTAGCACAGTTCGCCTCGCTCAGAGCGAACGGGCATGCGTCGATCTGCGGCGTAAACCGGGTCAGAACGACTCCGCCGTCGCCGTTGAGTGTCTCGCGCACTTGCGACGCTATCTCGAGACACAGTTCCCGAGATCCAATCATCAAACGACATAATGGAGGGACCTCGCATATGCAACTCCAACCGAATGTCATGTTCGCCGGAAATGCACCGTCGTGAGCGAGCATAAGACTTATCCGGCCGGCGTGCCGTGCTGGGTCGAGACGCTTCAACCCGACGCGCGTGGGGCGCTCGAATTCTATAGCAGACTTTTTGGCTGGGACCTTGCGGGTCCCGGTCCGATGCCCGGCGGCGGCGAGTATTTCGTCGCGCAGATAGAGGGGGACGATGTGGCCGGCATCGCAACGCTGCCGCAACATCTCGGCGCGACGGCGGCGGTATGGAGCACGCACATCCGTGTCGACGACGTCGACGCGTGCCTGCTCAAGGCGAAGCGCGCGGGCGCAACGGTTCTGGCCGCGCCGTTCGACGCGCTTCCTGCAGGCCGCTGCGCCGTGCTTGCGGATCCGGCGGGCGCGGCATTCGGGATCTGGCAAGCGCCGAGCGCGAAGGCGCCCAGCGCGTCAACGAACCGCGGGCTTGGGCAATGAGTGCGCTTCACACGAACGATCCGGAAGCGGCGACCGTCTTTTACGGCGATGTGTTCGGCTGGACGGCGCAAGCGTTCATGGCCGGTAGCGACCGCGTGACGCTTTATCGCTTACCGGGCTACGTCGGCGGAAAGCCGGAGCAGCCGGTGCCGCGCGATGTCGTCGCCGTCATGACCCAAATCGCCGGTTCGCAAGCGACGACACCACATTGGGGCGTGGACTTTTGGATTGACGATGCGGACGCGGCCGTGGCCCGTGCCCAGCGCCTCGGCGCAACGGTCGTCGGTCCGCCATACGACACGCCGACGTTCCGGCAAGCCGTCATCGTCGACCCCGCCGGCGCAACCTTCTCGATAAGTCAGCTGCGGCAATAGTCCAATACACGCCCGGATTGCTCGCTCTGAGAAAGAGGTCGCCGATGCGGTGAGCTTGAGCTAACGATTGCGCCGCGCTCTCCCAGCGACGCGCGAGCATCGGCTCTCGGCGTTTTGTAGGCCCGTTAATAGCCGCCGATCAATGTAGCCCGGGGGCTGCCGAAGGTCGCAGACCGAGCATGTTCAAACGAACCCCATCGTCTCCATGCGCCGCGAGGATATTTGATGTTCGCCGGAGGGCTTGTGACAATGTCGCTCGTCAGTGCTGACTCGAGGCCGGAATTGGGGAGCACGAACGATGCCGTATGAGTACGGCACATCGTCCACGAAATTCGAAATCCCCAACCCGCATCGCGTGGAAAACGTCTTTTTCTACGTCTGTTCGGGCTTGTGCTTCTTGGCGGGGATGGTCGCTCTCGTCACATCCCGGCACGACTTCGTGGTTCGCGAGTGGGCCCCGTTCGGCCGGTCCCTGACGGCGGGGCTCGCACTTCTGGGAGCGGCGATCTTCTATGCCGCCCAGGCGCTGCAGCAGATGCGCTTCTTTTTCGGACAGGGGCAGCCGGCACCTCGTACCGCATCTGGAACAGGACGCGGTGGGCTACGTATCGGGGGGCTCGGGGCAGATTCGCGATGCCCGTGCTTTGCGCGAGACGATTCGGCAGAACGCCATCACCTATCCGGTCCCGCGCGGTCCCATCGATACGCTGCTCTATAGTGCGATCAAGAATCTTATTTATTCGCCGCAAGTGACACAGAGTATGGTTCGTTCTCAATTTCGAAACGTCATGGCGTTGCTCTTTCTCGCCATCTGTTTTCTCGTGTCGATTCTCGGCCTTAGGAACGGGGCTGCCGTGGCTTGGATCGCGCTGTTCTACTTCGTCGTAACGAACGTCCTCGTGTTGCGTCCACTCGCATCGGGCCGCCCCGAGTCGGCCCGGTTTTCCAGTCGGGAAGTTGTTATCTTCATCGCCGGAAGCATCATCGGTCCCGTCGTTCTCGCAGGCATCATCCCAAAGACGCTGTATCCGTTCCACAATACGATTGTGTTCACGCCGGTCACGTTCTCAATTTTGTTTGCCTCGCTTGCGGTATCCGCTTTACTACTGATGGCCGGGATCGGCAATACCGTGAACCCGAATACGATTGCCGCGGCACCTCACCTCGAGACGCCGAGTATGAACGCAACCCCCACGCAGCTCTTCGTCGAACTCGCTCGCGAAATGAAGCGACTGTGGGTCGAAGAAGTTCCGAACCGGACCTATATGCGGCTGCCACCCAATGTTGCTGCGAACCACGGTGAGTTCGACGCGCATCTCATTGAGGAGACGCAGCCGCTCGCTCAGGATCTCGATCCGCTGACGCTGCAAAGTGCGCTGGCGCTCGCGACCACGCGCTGGCTTCTGGCCGCGGACGTGCTGGGTACGCTGCTCACGAGCGCCGGCGCGTGGATGCTCACGCAGTGGGGGCAGTCGTCGAACGCGAATGAGCTTTTACTTTACGGAAGTTCGATGCTCGTCGTGGGTGCTTTCGCCTTTCGCGGAGCGAACCGGTTGTGGCGGCGCTTCGAATTCAAGTCGCGTCTCTACTGGATCGAATGCCATGGAAGCTACGCTCGCGCTTCTACAAAAGTCGGGTCTGTGCTGCGGGACCGAATTCACACCGAACGCGAATCGATCAACGTAGAAATGATGACGCTTCGCGTGTGGGTCGCCGAAGTAGACTCCGTTGCTTTCGATACGGATCGGACGCGCGACATGGTCTCGCTGCGCGGACTGCCGGGCGAAGCGCAAAGAGTCGGTAGACATTTGGCCGCGTTCGGAACGGATCAAGCGTCGGTTATCGTACCGGGGTCGTCCGTCGATCTGCAACGTTTAGCGCTCGCGGACCGCATCAATCCAAAGGCGTCGGATGCGGACACTCTTGCAGATGCCTACGGTCTGAGCGGCTCCCAAGCCGCAAAGCCCACGCTGGACGTATCGCAAGCGTCGAAATTCTGCACGAACTGCGGTCTGCAACTCGAGGCGAACCAGTTTTTTTGCGGCGCCTGCGGTCAGAAGCGGTAGGTTGCAAGGCGATGCACCAGGTCATGACGTGCGGCGTGCGAGTTTCCCGATCCAACGATACAGGCCGAGCGTAAGCGCGATGAAGGCGAACGTGCCGATGATCTTCGACGCGTCGTCGAACGAATCGCCGACGAGCGATAGCGGCGTCGCGTTGCCGCTCGCAACGATCAGTCCCGCCAGAAAGACGCCGAAGAGGCTCTCGCCGACAATTAAGCCGGAAGCGAGCAGAACGCCGAAGCGCTTCATCATCTCCGGGTTAGGTGCGCGGTTCGCGGCCCGGTCGTAGAAGTGCCCGACAATCGCTCCCAAGATAACGGGTGCGGTCGTCGACGCCGGGAGGTAGATGCCGATGCCGACTGCGAGGGGCGGCAACCGCATGCGACGGGTCATACCGAGGCCTTCGTCGAGCGCGATGATCGCCGCGCCGACGAGCGCCCCGATGCCGATTAAGCCCCAATCGAGCTTGCCTTGAATAACGCCCTGTGCGAGTGCGGAGATCAGCGTCGCTTGCGGGGCGGGCAGCGGTTGCGCACCGTGCGCGCCATGAAGCGGCGAACCGGCGAACCCATATGCGCGGTTGAGGAGGTCGAGGATCGGCGGAATCACGATTGCCCCCATCACGACGCCGACGATCAAGGCGACCTGTTGGCGCCACGGCGTGGCATCGACCAGTTGGCCCGTTTTCAGATCCTGCAAGTTATCGTTCGCGATGGTCGCGACGCATAAGACAACCGCCGTTACGAAGAGTGCGTACGCGACGAGTGTCGGGCCGGCTGTAGGTCCGGCGCCACGCGTCAACACGAGCAACAGCAGCGAAGCCCCGAGCACCGTTAGGATTGCCAGCCCCGAGACGGGGCTATTCGACGAACCGATAAGCCCTGCCATGTAGCCGCAAGCGGCGGCGACCGCGAAACCTGCGGCGACGACGTATACGATCGCACCGATCGTCAACGGCACGATCGATGCGGCGAGCACCCCGCCGCTCAGAAAAACTGCGAACAGCACGCCGAGCGGGACGAGACACGCCACGCTAATGACCGCGACGAGTCCGATCGGGATGTCTTGCTCGGTGCGCACGGGCCGCCCGGCGCCCCGTACGCCGGAGGCGCGCGAAGCGGCAATCGCGGAGCGCACGCCGCTCCACACCGGAGCGATCAGTTTGCCGAGCGCCCAGAGCGCCGAGATACCGATTGCGCCTGCGCCGATGAAGCGAACGCGATGTGCCCAAACGGCGATGGCGACGTCCGCCGCGGGTCCGGCCGCGGGATGCAGCGCCGTCAAGATCGGCGTCGCGATGCCCCACGCTATGACGAATCCGGTAAGCATCGCGACGCCGACGGATAAGCCGATGAGATGTCCCGCGCCGACGAGTGCGAGCGATAGCGAGGAGCCGAGTCCCGTCGCCGCCGGACCGAGGCGAAAATAGAGGCCGACTTCGCTTGCAAAGATACGCGCTCCGGCGATCGCTGCGAACGCAGCCGATGCAAGCGCGCCGACGACGACGGTGAGCAGGCCGGCCTTATTCTCGGCGACCGCTGCGCCCGTGCGGGAACCGGCGCCGACCTTGAGTATTTCGGCGGCGGCAACACCCTCGGGATACGGCAGATCCGATTGCGTGACGAGCGCGCGCCGCAACGGCACCGTGTACATGACGCCGAGAATGCCGCCGACCGCGCACACGCCGAATGACTGCCAGAACGGAAAGCCCGTCCACCAGCCGACCATGACGAGCCCAGGCAAAACGAAGATGATCGAGGATAGGGTGCCGGCGGCGGAAGCGACCGTCTGTACGATATTATTCTCGTAGATGCTCGCGCTCTTGAACGCCCGCAAAACAGCCATCGATATTACCGCCGCCGGAATCGACGACGCAAACGTCAGTCCTACTTTTAAGCCGAGGTAGACATTGGCCGCCGTGAAAACGAGCGTGATTGCGGCACCGAGAATCAGGCCGCGGAGAGTAAGCTCCGTGCGCTGCTCGACACCGGTCACGGAGACCGCGCCGATTTGAGAAGGAGAACGCAAGCGGCGCGCTTCGCGTTTTGAAGGTTCGGGCCTGCTTTTTCGTCGCATGCTGCACTTTCAGCGCGGCTGGATCTCACTGAGCATACGGCCGAATTTTGGAACTACGATGGTAGCTTTTATGATACGACGGTGACGACCTTACGTCTCGCGCGGAGCCGCGCCGCGGCGTCCCGCAAGGGCGTCACACGCATGTCGTACTCGCCGCCGGCCTGCAAGTGCTCGAACGATTCTTCCCCGGTATCTCGCAACAACTGGCGACTGCCGGTGCGACGAAGGGTGACGTCGCTCAAAACGTCCGCTGGTTCATGGAGGGCGCATGTCTGAGTCGATTTGCGAGCGGTCGCGAAGGCATCGGGTTGACGCGGCCGCTGCTCGAGGCGACGGTGCGCGAGCGCGTTGAGAACCTTCACAACGTCGTCGTGCGCGCGGCATGCAGCGCCGATGCGCTCGTCGCGACGGCGGACGGCGCGCGAGTCGGCGGCGGGGAACCGCAACGCTCTCACCGCGGTGCGGAATCGTTATGTCGAACGGCTTCTGCGCGCTGCACACGCTGATGCGCGACCCGCGCTTGCATTTCTGCGAGTGTCGAATCTGCTCGCTCCGCCCCGAAGCCTCATGCACCCTGCCCTCGTGTGCGAGCGAAACGTTAGCCCGGCTCTGCATCCGGCGGGGTCGTTCGGGCAGAGCTTACGAGGCGGCGGGTGGAAGCGCTTGGGCGTGCAAACGGCAGCCTTCGCATGGCTGCATCGATCTCCGAACCGCTCGACTTCAAACCGACGCTGCGCGTGCTCGAGGCTGCACTGGGCGAGTTCGACGACCTCGGCAGCAATAGCGGAAGTGCGGTCGAGCCGCAGGTTCGTCGCGCGGCGCTCGAGGCGTTTCGAAACTTCGGCCGCGAGCGCACGGCGTTTCCGTCGCGCTGGCGATACGATTACGCGGCGCTCCAATTCGAAGAACTGATCTGGTCGACCGGCCGCGCCCGAGTACCCGCGTTGCCGCGCGCCGGTCGCACGGGGCAGGCGGAGCCTTCCCAGGCGCCGGCGCTCGCCGTCGATAACGCGGGCGGTCTCGTCCATCTCGGCAGCGTCTATCTCGAACCCGAGATCCGTATCGGCGATCCACGCGTTACGCTGCTCGCGCTCGCCGACGCGCAGCGCGCGTTTCCCGAGCGCGTGGCAGGTGTCCGGCGGCGATTCGCACGACCGCACGCGGATCGCTTTTCGGCACTGGCGACTGCCTTTCAGAACTGCGGCGCGTATGTCGATATTCCGGACGGCGTCGTTCTCGACGCGCCGCTGCAACTGCTGTGGACGTCGCGGCCCGGCAACGCGAGCGCGGTCTTTCCGCAGACCGTCGTTCGTGTCGGCGCCGGCGCCCGCGCTACGATCGTGGAGCGGCATGTCGGCGACGGCGAGTCGTTCGTGAACGGCATCGTCGAGATCGAGCTCGCATCGCAAGCACAGCTCGATTACGTCGTCGTCCAGGACGCGGATGCTGCGGCGCGGTTGCTCTTCCGGCGCGCCGCTCGCTGCGCCGCGGGCGCAACGGTCGGCTGGCACGTAGCCGAACTCGGTGCCGGGCTCGTACGCAGCGTCGTAGACACGCAACTCGCCGAAGCCGCAGCGACCGCGAACGTAAACGTGCTCTTCTTCGCGCGCGGTTTCGGGCACGTCGACTTGGCAGTCGAAATCGATCACGATGGATCCGAAACGGTCTCTCAGACGATCGTGCGCAGCGCTGCAAGCGACCTCGGTCAGGGTCGCTTCGCCGGCGGCGTTCGCATACCGCGCACGGCTCGCGGCTGTAAAGCGTCGATGCGCGATGACGCGCTCGTGCTGTCGCGCGACGCATATCTCGAAGCCGTTCCGGCGCTCGAGATCGCCGCGAACGATGTCTCCGCATCGCATGCGGCGACGGTCGGATCGCTCGATGAAGAGCAGCTCTTCTACGTCCAGAGCCGCGGCTTCGCACGGGGGACTGCCGAACGGATGGTCGCGCTCGCGTTCTTCGAACCCGCCATCGTTCGCTTTCCGACCGAAGTTTTTCGCGACGAGATCCGAACCGCACTTGACGAACGGCTCGACGAGATCCCCGAAACGTTCGTCTCGTAATAGGCATTGGAGGCGGCAGGACGGTATTGGTCGAGCTATGGTTCGTTGCTGCGCTTGGATAGCCGCATTCGTCTTGTTCGTGGCATCGCCGCCGGCTTCGATAGGCGCCATGCCGACGACGCAGAGCAGCGTCTTGAAAGCGACGCTGCGCAACGGACTACGCGTCGTCATCGTCCACAATACGCTGGCACCCGTCATCGCGACCGATCTCACGTACCTCGTCGGATCGCGCGACGACCCCGTGAGCATTCCCGGGATGGCTCACGCTCAGGAACATATGATGTTTCGCGGTACGAAGAATCTTTCGACGAGCGAACTCGGCACGGTCGCGACCGCTCTCGGCGGCGATTTCAACGCCGAGACTTCGGCCACATTGACGCAATTCGAGTTTACCGTGCCGGCTTCGGACATCGATGCCGTCCTGCGCATCGAGTCCGACCGGATGCGCGACATTCTCGACGCGCAGGCGGAATGGCAAAACGAACGCGGCGCGATCGAACAAGAAGTTGAGGGCGATCGCTCGTCGCCCGGCAACGATTACTATAGCGATGCGCAGCGCATCGCCTTCGCCGGGACCCCCTACTCACATCAAGGCGTCGGCACGCGCGCTGCCTTCGACCGTTTGACGGGACCCGAGCTCAAGGGGTTTTACGAGCGCTGGTACGCACCAAACAACGCGGTGCTCGTCGTCGCAGGCGACATCGACCCTGCTTCTCTGCTCGCGCAAATCCGAGCGCGCTTCGAAGCAATTCCCGCTCGCCCCGTCCCCGCGCATGCGCTCGCGCGCCTAACTCCGCTGCAGCGCGTCGTCCTACGGCGTCCGACGACGCTCGTCTATCCGCTCGCGAGCGTCGGTTTTCGTATGCCGGGCATAAACAGCCCCGACTTCGTCGCGTCGTATCTTTTACAACAGGTGCTCGGGGCGCAACGCGGACCGTTGCACGCACTCGTCGACGCGGGTCAAGCGCTCGACGGCGAATGGATCTCGATGCCGTACGTTCCCGAAGCCCAGCTCGCGTTTGCAACGGCCGCTCTCGGACCGGGCGGCGATCCCCTCGTCATGGCGCGACGTCTCGAAGCGATCGCTACGGACTACGCGCGGCACGGCGTCCCGCGCGAGCTCTTCCAAACGACGAAGCGGCAAACGATCGCGAGTCAGGAGCTCAGTCGCAACTCGATTTCCGCCCTCGCTTCGGATTGGGTCACGACGATTGCCGACGACGGCGAACCGTCGATCGAGCACGAACAACAGTTGATCGCGAACGTAACCCTGGCGGACGTGAACCGCGTGGCCAAGCGGTATTTGGACGTGCGGCGCGCGATCGTCGGCGCCCTGACGCCGTCGGCCAACGCATCCCAGAACGCGCCGCCCGCGCCGCCGCCGCAAGGTCCGGAGAAGCCGCTCGGAGCGCAGCCGCCCGTTACGCATTTGCCGGATTGGGCCGCGGAACTCGTGCAGCACATCGCCGTGCCACCCTCATCGCTTGCGCCCAAAGCGATGAAGCTCGACAACGGCCTGACGCTCATCGTTCAGCCGGAATCGATCTCCGATTCGGTATTTCTTTTCGGAAGCGTGCGGACGAATAGCGCGTTACAGGAACCTTCGGGCAAAGAGGGCGTCTCGGCCGTGCTCGCCGCGATGTATGACTACGGAACGCGGACGCGCGATCGCAGCGCGTTCGCGCGCGCGCAAGACGATCTCGATACGTCGCTTGCCGGAGGCAGCGATTTCGGTCTACAAACGACATCGCTTTCGGCAACGCGCGCCGTCGCGCTGCTGGCCGAGAACGAATTACGGCCACGCCTCGATGCCGCGACCTTCGACGCTGCGCGCCGCCGGACCGTCGAACAACTCGGGACGTCGCTCAACAGCACGGGGACGGTCGCGCAGCGCAGAGCGGCAGCAAAGCTCTTGCCGCCGGACGATCCGACGCTGCGGCAGCCGACGGCGGCTAGTTTAGCTGCCTTGACTCTCGATGACGTGAAAGCGTACTACGCCCAAACGATGCGGCCCGATCTAACGACGATCGCCATCGTCGGCAACGTTACGGCGGAGGGCGCGCTGGCGGCCGTCGAGCACGCCTTCGGCGGCTGGCGCGCGACGGGAACGATACCGGCGCTCGATTTGGCCGCGGTGCCTCTGAACGCCCCGGGCGACGTTTCGCTGTCGCTTCCATCGGTCGGTCAAGACGATGTGACGCTGCAACAGATCGTCGAACTCAACCGCACTTCGCCACAATACTATCCGCTACAACTAGGGAACGCAATTCTCGGCGGAGGAGCGCTCGGGCCCGAGCAGAGCCGCCTCTTTCGAGACCTGCGTCAAGAGGCAGGCCTCGTGTATAGTATCGCCTCCGAGTTGTCGGTCGAGCGTACTCGTTCGCGATTCTCGATTCACTTTGCGTGTCTGCCCGACAATCGAAGCCGTATCACTTCCCTGATCGCGGACGAGATCGGAAAGCTCAAATCGGAGCCGATAGGCGCGTTCGAGTTGTCGCTCGCAAAGGCCTCAATCGTACGTCGAACGGTGACGGGTGAGTCATCGGAAAGTTCGATCGGAAATGCGCTGCTCGAAAACGCGTCCAGCGGCTTCCCGCTCGATCAAAGCCGGATCGACGCCAGGCACATTATCGACGCCGACGCGCACGCGGTGCAGGACGCTTTCGGCTCCTACATTCACCCCGAAAACTTCGTGCGCGTCGTCGTCGGACCGTAACACTCGCCGGCTATGCGGTAGCCCTCGTCTTCGAGCATCGTACGCAGGCGCGGTTTGTCGACTTTTCCGAGCGCATTACGCGGCAACGCTTCGCTCCGGTAGAGGGCCTTCGGGATTTTGAAGCTGGCCAGCCGCGTTCGTAGATGTGTCAGGACCGCTTCGAAATCGAGTGAGGGGTCCGCCTCGACGACGGCGATGGGAAGTTCGCCGCGGGCCGCATCGCCGCGCCCGACGACGGCCGCCGCGCGCACGCCCGGATACAGCAGCAACTCATCTTCGATCTCGCGCGGATAGATGTTGAAGCCGCCGCTGATGATCAGCTCTTTGGTTCGGCCGACGATCGTATAGCCGCGTTCCTCATCGAAGGTGGCCAGATCTCCGCTGCGGTACCAACGCCGGCCCTCCTGGTCATGGAAGAACGCCGCTGCCGTCGCGGCGGCATTGCGCCAGTATCCGGCGCATACGTTCGGTCCGCTTACGGCGATTTCACCGATCGCGCCGATGGCTACGTCGCGGTCGTCCGTGCCGATCAGCCGTACGCACACTCGCGGGAATGGAAATCCGACCGTGCCAGGGTAGCGTCTTCCATGGTATCGATTGGTCAGCGCGAATCCAAATTCGGTGGAACCGTAACGCTCCAAGATCGAAGCGCCGAAGCGCGTTAGGAACGCCTCCTGCACGCTTGCCGGAAGCGCGGCCGAACCCGAAACGAATAAGCGTAACGCGTCGAAACGGACGTCGTCCGCGCGTTCCAGCAGCCGAACGTACATGGTAGGAACGCCGAAGAACATCGAGCAACCTCCGGCGCCCAGCAGTGCGGCCACCTCGTCCGCGTCGAAGCGTTCCCGAAGCACGAGGCTCGCGCCCGCGACGAGCGTTCCGCCGAGTCCCGCACAGAGTCCGTGTACGTGAAAGAGCGGTAACGTTAACAGCAAAACGTCTTGCGACGTCCACTCCCAAGCCGAGATCAACTGCGCGGCGATCGCCGCCAAGTTCGCGTGGGTCAGCATCGCGCCCTTAGCGAGCCCGGTCGTGCCGCTCGTATAAATGAGCAGCGCGAGGTCTTTCGCCCGAAGCTGCTTCGCTTCGCGCTCTTCCAGAGAAGCATCGCCGGCCCACTTCACGACGTCGGCTAGTGCGATGACGGTCGCTTTCGTTCCCGCGGGCACGAAGCTGCGGCTTTGCGCCGAGACGGCAATCGCGCTCGCTTCCGAATCCTCGATGACGCGGCGCAGGTCGGCTTCGCGGTAGAGCACGTTGGCCGGCACGGCGACGGCGCCGGCGCGAAGAACGCCGAGTAATGCGAACACGAAAGCGTGCCCGTTCTCCGCGTACAACACGACGCGCTCACCGTCAGAGATGCCGCGCTGCCGAAGCGCCGCTGCAACGCGCAGCGAAACGCTGCGCAGTTCGGCATACGTGACGGAATCGATTGCAAGCGCCTGCGGCGTCGTGACGGCGTGTTCGTCGAGAGCCTCGAGAATCGTAGCTGCGTGCGGCTTGCCACGCTCCGTCATCTCGCCGTCGGCGCGAGCGTGGCGGCATATTCCTCTCCGATGTCGCGATTGGTATAGTCGCGCATCCGTGATGCAGCAAAGAGCGATATGACCGCGCACAGCGCGATATACGTAGCGATGGCATAGCCCGTGTGAAAGGTCGCGAAGAGGTACGTCGCGATAAGCGGCGCAGGACCGCCGGCGATGATCGAAGCGAGCTGATAACCGATCGACGCGCCGCTATAGCGCAAGCGCGGCGTAAAGCTTTCGGCGATGAGCGCCGCTTGCGGTCCGTACTGCATATCGTGAAAGAGCAACGACAGGAAGATCGCGACGAAGATGAGGGCCGGCACGGCCGTGTTCAGCAGCGCGAAATAGGCGAATCCGAATACGCCCGTCAAAGCGGCGCCGATCATGTACATGCGGCGCCGTCCGATGCGATCCGAGACGTGCCCGAAGAGCGGGTTCCAGACGAGCGACCCGAGCGCAGCGAGCAGTACTGCGAATAATAGGAGCGTGCGCGGTTGTTTGAGCGCGTCGACTCCGTAGGAAAAAACGAACGCCGTATAGATGTAGAACGGGGCCTGCTCCGAGAGCCGCACGAGGGCGCTCAAAAGAACTTCGCGCCACTGCGTGCGCAAGACTTCCCGGACCGGCGCCACTTCGATGCGGTTTTCTTGTACGACGCGCCGGAACGTCGGCGTCTCGATGATACCGATGCGAATGTATAGGCCTACGGCGACGAGCAGCGCGCTCAAGAAGAACGGGACTCGCCAGCCCCAGCGCAGGAAATCCGGACCTGAAAGTGCGCTGAAGGCAAGCACCGCGAGATTAGCGAGGAATAAGCCGGCGGGAACGCCGAACTGCGGCCAACTCGCGATTAAGCCGCGGCGCTTGTTGGTCTTGGCCCATTCCATTGCGAGCAACACGGAGCCGCCCCATTCACCGCCGACGCCGATACCTTGCACGAAGCGTAGTACGGTCAGTAAGACTGCGCCCCAAATGCCGATCTGCGCGTAGCCGGGTACGAAGCCGACCAGAAACGTGGCGACGCCCATTAACAGCAGCGTTGCGATCAGGGCCGATTTGCGGCCCATACGGTCGCCATAATGCCCGAAGATCGCGGCCCCGATCGGACGCGCGATGAAGCCGACCGCGTAGATCAAAAATGCCTGCAGCGTACCGACGAGCGGATCGCTCTTCGGGAAGTACAGCTTCGCGAACACGAGACCCGTCACCGTACTGTATAAGAAAAAATCGTACCATTCGATCGACGTGCCGATCGTACTCGCGATCACGGCGCGCGTAAGCTGACCACGTTGAGAGGTCGAGACTGAAGCAGCCTCCATTATTGCCCTCGTTCCAAAAGCGATGCGTCAAAACGCCTATAGCTGCCGTTTGCCGGCGGCTACGTTTCTTCTGTGAACGGTTCCGTCGACGCGAATGAATCGCCTAGCGGCATGACGTCGCTTCCACGCGTTCTGATGATCGCATCTTGCGGCGCGAGCGGAGCTTCGAGCCCTTGCGCCCCCAGCCGCACGTTCTTGCGAATTCGTGGCTTGCGCTCGGTCTGTAATTGCTCGGCGGCCGCCGATCGCCGTGGCAAGACCGGCTCCGTAAGCGCAGCGCGCGACGCTTCGGTTTGCGATGCGTAGCGAAGTTCGGCTCCGTACTCCTCGAGGATCTCAGCCGCGCGTAACGCTCCCGTCGCCGCCGCATCGACGGTTACGACGGCCGGGCCGTTCGTAGCTTCCTCCGCGGGGGAGCCGACTGCGGCTCGAACGTAGCCCGCGTTTTTTAAAACGCGCAGCGCACGTTCGGCGGCGGCGAAATCGCTGAAGGTGCCGTGAATGACCGTTCCCTTCGGCCGAGTGTCGAAGTCGCTCATGGTGGTCCGCTAGCGTAGTGGCTTGCGGTCCGGATTTCCTCTTACCCGCGCGGCCCGGCGGGTGCCCCGTCGTCGTGGCGCGTACGACGCGGGATGTCATCGTTTCTACGAGCGGCCGGAGTCGTAATGACGCTCGTGCTCTCGCTTGCACCGCTTGCCGCTCGTGCACGTATAGCGACCACGCCCGAAGATCTGACGCGAATCGCATACGTCTCCTCGGCCGCGCTCTCGCATCGGGGGGACCGCGTCGCGTTCGTCGTCGGCCGTCTCGATGCCGTTCGCAACGCGTACCGGCGTACGATTTGGATCGTTCGTAGCGACGGCTCCGGCCTGCATCAAGTAACCGTGGGCGAAGAAGACGGGGATCCGCAGTGGTCGCCCGGCGATAGTGCGCTTGCGTTCACGCGCGCGCAGAGCGGCGGCCACGCGCAGATTTACCGCCTGGCGCTCGGCGGCGGCGAAGCGCGCCGGCTCACGAACGAAGCGGAGGATGCCGTCGCGCCTCGCTGGTCGCACGACGGAACGCGCATCCTTTACGCGACAACTTTCGTCGATAAGGCGCCGCGCACCGGCGTCGATGAGAAGGCAGCGGGTGAGAAGCTCGGCGAGCGTTACGTCACGAGCGACGTTCGTATGACGGACCGCCTCGATTTCGAAGTGAACGGGCAAGGCGAAACGTTTTCACGTCACACGCACCTCGTCGTGATGGATGCCGACGGTCTGCAGCGCAGGCAAATAACGCCGGCCGGACCGTGGTCCGAAAGCGCCGCCGCGTGGTCGTACGACGACCGTACGATCGCGTTCGTCTCGCTGCGCCGTCCGGTCGACCCGGCGCGCACCGATAGCGACATTTATTTCGTGTCCTCACTGGGCGGTCCGTTGCGGCGCTTGGCTCTCGCCCACCCGGCGAACGGAACGCCCGTGTGGGCGCACGACTCCCGGTCCATCTTTCTGACGTACGTTTCGCACGACGATCCTGCAGCGATGCCCGGCATCGAGATCGCGCGCACGTCTGGAGGCGAGCGCAACGTCGTACCGGAGAATCACGTGCAATTCGGCGATGCCGTTTTAACGGACATGCGCGAGTCGGGCGCCGGCTGCGGACCGTTGCTCGACCCGCGCGACCTGTCCTTCGTCACCGACGTAAGCTTGGCCGGCGCGACTGCGCTCGAACGATTCGACGTGGCGAGCGGTCGCGCGCTACCCGTCGTCTCTCGTGGAGACGAAATTGCCGAATGCTCCGCTAACGATGCCCTGACGCGGCTGACGTACGTCGCTTCGAATGCAACGCAGCCTGCAGAAGTGTTTGTCACAGATCTCGCGAGCGGCCGCTCGCGAGAGCTCACGCATCTCAACGCCACGTATCTCAAGAGCGTTGCCATTGCGAAACCCCAAGCGTTCACCGTGCGAGACAACGCCGGGTTCGACGTGCGAGCGTGGTTTTTGCCGGCCGTCGCACCGCGCAGACGTCGCGCGCCGACGCTGCTCGAGATTCACGGCGGTCCGGGCGCGGAGTTCGGAAACAGCTTTTTCCAAGAGATGCAGATGTTCGCCGGGCGAGGATACAACGTCGTCTTCGCCGATCCACGGGGCAGTCTCGGATTCGGCTACGCGTTCTCAGCAGCACTATCGAAGAACTGGGGCGACCCGATGTTCGCGGACGAAATGGCGGTGATCGATGCCGTCGCTAAAAGACCCGACGTCGATCCCGAGCGTTTGGGCGTTCTCGGCGGAAGCTACGGCGGTTATGCGACGCTCTGGACGATCGGGCACACGCATCGCTTTCGTTCGGCCGTCGCCGAACGCGTCGTGAGCAATATGACGTCGTCGTTCCTGGCGTGCGACGAGTGCGCGTCCACGAGCCAGATTTATTCGTTCGGTAACCCGTGGGATCACCAAGATGCGTATTGGCACCAGTCGCCGATCGCGTCTATCGATAAGGTAACGACACCGCTGTTACTGCTGCATTCCGACGATGATACGCGTACGCCGCTCGTCGATTCCAATCAGTGGTTTACGCTCGCAAAAGCTTACCACGAACCGATCGTCTACGTGCAGGTCCCGCGTGAGAATCACGATCTCAACCGGACGGGCGACCCGATCCACCGTATCGAACGTCTGCACCTCATCGGCGACTGGTTTGCGGAACATCTGAAATGAGACGCTGTCTTAGCGCGGCGGCAGCAATAGCGGCACTCTGCGCGACGCTCCTGCCCGCAAATGCAGGCGCGGCCGAACGTACTATCGTTCCCGAGGATCTGTTCAAGATGCGGTTCGTCGCCGGCGCGACGATATCGCACGACGGAAAGCGCGTCGCGTTCGTCGTGTCCCGCGCCGATTCGGTAAAGAACGCGTATCTCAAAAATATTTGGCTGGCCGAGTCGGACGGTTCGCGGGTGGAGCAGTTCACACGCGGCGACGGCGATGGTGAACCGGCGTGGTCGCCCGACGATCGGACGCTCGCGTTTTCCCGTCGCAGCGGCGGCCCGTCGCAGATCTACACGATCGAGCTCGGTGGCGGCGAAGCCCGTCCCGTAACGCATCTGCCCGGCGGCGCGGGCGCGCCGATGTGGTCGCACGACGGAAAGCGGATCGCTTTCGAAGGTACGACGGTCGACGAAGCCGCGCCCTCGCATGTCGACTGGAGAGCGCTCGGTGTGCGCGCTCCGAAGAAATATGCGAAGACGGATATTCGCATGTTGCCGTGGCCGCGTTACCGTCTCAACGGCGCCGGAAACGTCTATAATATGCACCGGCACATCTGGACCGTCGAGCGCGACGGCAGCGACGCCCGCCCGGTCACCGCGAGTCCGGCGGGCGAAAAGATTTCCGCCTGGTCGCCGGGTGACGACCGCATCGCATTTGACTCGGACGCCCTTGCCGATCCCGAGGGGGACGCGTCCGAAATGTACGTCGTGTCGTCCCATGGCGGCCAACCCGCCCGGGCTCGCGTAGCGCATTACGGGGCGTTCGCGCCGGTCTTTACGCACGATGGAAAGCGACTCGTCTACGCGTATATCGATCGGCACGACGACGGCGGCTATCCGGCGCTGGCAAGCGCGGACGTCGACGGCTCGAACGATACGAGCGCCATCGCGCCGAACGCGCTGGCCTTCGGAGACGCGATCATCAGCGATACGAAAGAGGGTGGCGCGGGGTGCGGCGTCCTTTCCGAAAATGACCGCTCGTACGTAGCCCTGGTCAGCGTCCCGGGTGCAACCGCAATCGACTCGCTCGACCTTTCTACCGGCAGGCGTTCGCCGATCGTCGACGGTCAAGGGGAGATCCAAGATTGTTCGGCGAGCCGGGACGCGCGGATCATCGCATACACCGCGGGCGATGCGACTCATCTGGCGGAGGTCTACGTGCTCGATCGCGCGACGGGCGAGCGGCGCGAGCTCAGCCACCTCAATGATGCGCTCGAGGAGAGCCTTTCGCTCGCGACGCCGCAAGCGCATGCGGTTACGAACGGACAAGGCGGCACGGTCAGCTACTGGGTGCTCAAACCGCCGGGCGCTATTGCCACGAAGCGCTATCCCGTGATCCTCGACATTCACGGCGGCCCCGCGACCGAATTCGGTGACAGCTTTTTTCATGAGTTTCAAACACTCGCAGCTCGCGGCTATATGGTGGTGTACGCGAATCCGCGCGGAAGTGTCGGTTACGGTTATGATTGGGAGGAAGCTTTACTCGGAAACTGGGGCGATGCGATGCAGGCTGATGAAATGGCCGTTATGGACGAAGTAGTGCGGCGCACCGACGTCGATCCGCAACGCACGTTCGTTTCCGGGGGCAGCTACGGCGGTTATGCGACGTTATGGGCGATCGCGCACACGAATCGTTTTCGAGCGGCACTCGCCGAACGGCCGGCGAGCAATCTCTTCACTGAAGCGTTATCCGCGGATTTCGCGGCGCCGCTCGCCTTTCAAGGTCCGGCAGCAACGGACCACGCATGGGGACCACCCTTGCAGAACTATGCAAAACTGTGGCAACAATCGCCGCTCGCGCACGTAGCGAACGTTCACACACCGCTCATGCTCGTTCACAGCGACGAGGACTCACGAACCCCGATCGCCGAGACGTTGCAAGAATTCGAGGCGCTCAAGATGCTCGGACGCCGGGTCGAACTCGTCCAATTTCCGCATGACAATCACGATCTCTCGCGCACCGGCGAGCCGATTCACCGCGTGCAGCGCCTCCATCTTATCTTAGACTGGTTCGACCGCTTTAGAAGATAACGTCTGTGGCACCGTGCTCGCGATACTTCGCCCCTTGCGACGATACAAATCGGCGCCGCTTCGCGTCATGCCGTTTACGGGCCGGCACCGTTGCCTTCGAACCGGCCAGCGCCTCACGCATCGAACCTGCGACCGGCATAGAGCTCCCGATGCGGCAAACTTCGAAGGCGCGACGCGAGTTGTTGTCCGGCGGTACGACGACCGTTAAGCGCGACCCGAGCGACTCGTGCATCCGCAGCAACACGTTCAACCCTGCCGTATCGCAATACGCGCAGCGTTCGAGTGAAACGATTACGCGTCGGCAATCGGGCGCGCTCACTGCTCGAAACGCGTCGTAAAACGCTGCCTGCGATCCGAGATCGAGATTTTGCCAGATTTTGAGAATCGTGACGTCGCTTTTGCGTTCGATGTAAAACATGTGATCTTCATCTTTCGTTCGAATCGTCGGCCGTTGACGCTAGTGAAGCGGGGCAGCCTGAGATAGCGCTGAAAGAACACATTAAGTTGAGGTGAGAACGCGTTCGAAACGCCTAGCAGCACCCTGCTAGCAACCTGCTAGAAGCGACGCGTCAGCGTAACGGTCACGGCCGCGCCTTGCAGCGCGTATGCGTCGCTCGAAAGCGGCCCGGTGAGCCCGGCATACGGTACGCCCGCTCCCTGGCGCGTAAAGCGTTGATCGTATTGATTCGTTACGTTCGTCGCGGCGAGGCCGAGTTCGAGCGCGCGGAAGCGATACCCGAAGCCCGCGTTCAACAGCGTAAACGGCGGCTGATTTAATTCGTTGTACGCGCCTTCATACACGAGACCGGCTCCATACGTGAAGCCGAGCGGCGGCGAACTCGTAAGCGCGACGGTCCATTTTTGCAGCGGCAAGCCTTGCGACTGTTCCCCCACGACGAGGGAGCCATTTTGAATGCTCGCCGGCACGCTCGTCAGAGCCGCGCTTCGCACCGCGTAGCCGGCGCTCAGCGTGGTGGAGCTTGCCAGGCGTCGTTCGCTTGCGACTTCGAAGCCTTGATACCGAGCGGCGCCGGCATTTACCGGATAGCTGAGCGGACACGGCGTCCCGTCGCCGCCGGCCACTGTCGACCCGCACCCCGGATCGCCCTGCGGGCGATAGATCGACGCCGGCCCGCGCAAATTTACGCGGTAGAGATCGACCGATAGTGTCGAACGATGGATGCCGGTGTCGAAGATGTGCTCGACGCCGAAGCCGTATTCGGTCGCGTGATCCGGCTTGAGACCCGGGTTACCGACCGAAACGTAACCGCCGACGGGCCGTGGAAGAACCGCGGGGACGAAGAGCTCGGGCAATTGCGGCGCCTGAAAGGTCGTGCCGAGTGAAAACCGGACGACGGAGCGCGCGTCCGGGGTATAGACGACGCCGAAGCGGGGGTCGAGGCTCGTGCCAAACGTCGAGTAGTCGCTGTAATAGCCCGCTGCAGTCAGGTGCACGTTCGCGAGCGGATCGTAGGTGTAGCGCAATAGCGCTGCGCGCTGAGTCTGCCCGAGACCAAGTGTCGCGCCGGACGATTGCGTTGCGGCAGGTGTCGCGCCGGAACCGGCGCTGGCGCGATTCACGCTGTAGTCGCTAGCGAGAGCCGCTCTGGCTACCGACTGGTCATTGACGACGCCGCTTTGAAAGCCGGTCGTCAGCGCTTCGTTTCGAACGTCGTATTGCAGCGTGAGCGTTGCGTGCGAAGAGTTATGTTCGAGCTCGAGCGTTTCGTCATCGACGCGATCCCGGTCGTTGTACAGATATGGCGACGAGTTGGCGCCGGGACCGTCGACCGTCTGCGAAACGAACGACGTGTAGTGCCGGAAGAGCACGCTCGTGCTCGCAATTCCGTGCGCGTCCGGCGCACCGAGTGGGGTTCGCACGTCGAGGCCGTAGCCCGCGTTATGCGCCCGTAGAGTCGTGCCTTCGAACCCTAGCAGCTGCGGAAAGGTCGCCGGCGCTGCGGCAAGCGGGTCAGCCGCGGACCCTGCGGCCGAGCTGAGCGCCGCGGAGAGGTCGCGTTGTTGGCTCTGATCGTGAAGCGAGAACTCCGCATAGCCGTCGCCGCCGCGTCCGAACGCGTAGCGCAGCTTCGCGAGCGCGGTAGAACCGTCCATGCCGCTACCAACTTGCACGGGTTCGCGGCGATTCGTATCGAGGACCGTTTGATTGACTTCGCCGCTCGTCGTCGTCCGGTGCAGCGAGACTACGTAGCCTAGACGCTCGTAGGATCCGGTCGACTGTACCGTCTCACCGAAAGCGTCGAACGAGCCCGCGGAGAGGCGCAGAAGACCGTGTGGATTCGCGGTCGGTTCGAGCGTGCGAATATTGACGGCTCCGTCGATCGTATCGGGACCCACGAGCGACGACGGCGAAACGCCTTTCACGAGTTCGATACTGCCGTAATCCGCGGGATCGAGCAACGACAGATCGAAATCGCCCGTATTGCCGTTGTTGACTTGATGACCGTCGATGTCGATGAGCGTCTCCGTCGGATCGGGTCCCCGCAGCGCCACGGATGTCGGCAGAAGCGAACTGCCGCCGAGCGGATGCACGAGCGTCGTCGAAATATCGTTCTGCAGCACGTCGCTGACGTGCATGTAGCCATTTGCCGCGTAGGTTTGGGGATTGAGCGTGGCACTCGGTGCCGACGATGTCGAGAGACCCGGGGCGTTCGCTTGCGCGCGTCCGATCGTCACGAGCGAAGACGACGATCGCACGAGCGTAAACGTGAGATCGGTCGGCCCGGACGTCTGCACGCCGATCGTCCGGTCCGACAGCGCGTCGTATCCCAGCGCCGTTACCCGGACGGCATACGCCCCGGGCGCGAGAGCCGGGATCTTGAACGAGCCCGTCGTGTCCGTCCGGCTCGAGCGCTCGCCCGCCGAACCGCGAAGCGTGATGACGGCGCCCGCAATTCGCGCTCCGTCACCACTCGTGACGCGACCGTTTATCGAGCCCGTGTCCACGTGTGCCGCATCCGCAGCGCCGCTCGCGGCGATGCACAGAGCGAGCGCCGTAATCGCGCAAACAGCCGAATACGGACGTCGCCAAAGAGACGTTCTCAAGACGTTACCTCTCCAACAAACAGATCGAATGCAGACAAACGGCGTCCGCTTACGGACGCGGGCGGTTAAACGCGAACGGGCGGCGCGCGTTTCCCCGCGTTTGTGGAGAGGATCGGCAATGCGTGCGAACCGGTCACGACCGGCGATACACGATAAGCGCGCTTACCGTCCCCCCCCGCGTTCGAGACGGAGGATGAGGGCACCGAGCGCGGCGACGAGCGCCCGGCACGAGCGCAGCAGGAGATGCATGGCGTTCCATACGCCGAGCGCGACAGCGCCCGCGCAGGCGACGGTGATCGCAAGGCCGAGCGCAAGCGAGCCGCCGAGCAAATCCGCGAGACCAGCCACGTTCCCATCACGGGCGAGCGTGTCGAAACATTCCATCGCCGGCAACGCTACGAGCGATCCCGCAACGACCCTGAGCACGAAGCCTGCCGGTGCGCGGCCGACGCTGCGCCGCAGGATGGCGCGAAGTTGCGCGTTGCCGCTTTGTAACTCGAGGGCCGCTAGCGACAGAGCCGAAACGACGCTGCCGAGCGCGACGAGCGCTTCGAACGCTACGACGCCGGCGCGCGAGACGTGTCGGACGTCGTCGTAGGCATCGTGCGACAGGATCATATTACCGGCAAAGTCGATACCGACGTGCGCCAGAAGCGCCGCCAAACAGACGGAAAATAGAACCGTCGTGGCGACGAATACGCGCCCGAACGTCAGCATGATGTCGGCCCATTCGCGACCGCTCCCAAAGGGACTGCGGCCTTATTGCAAATTTAAGGTTTAACGAGCGAGCTCGCGATAGAGGTCTGCGTATCGTCGGGCCGGGCGACGCCACGAGACGTCGGTTCGCATACCGCTCTTTTGCAGGCGTTTCCAAACCGTCGGGTCGCTATGCAGGGCGGCCGTTCGCGAGAGAGCGGCTTCGAGCATTTCCTGCCCGGGCGGTGCAAATTGCACGCCCGTCCCGACCCTCGCCGCAAGCGCCATCTCGCTCGCGTCGATGACCGTGTCGGCGAGGCCGCCGACACGCGCTACCACCGGGACGGCGCCATAACGCAGCGCGCACAACTGGGTCAGGCCGCACGGTTCGAAACGCGACGGCACGAGCAGCGCGCTCGCGCCGGCCTGGATCAAATGCGCGAGCGGTTCGTCATACCCGACGTAACATCCGATCCGGCCGGCGTGCGCTTTGGCCGCGTCTGCGAAGCCGGTCTCGAGCGCCTCGTCGCCCGCCCCGAGGACCGCGAGCTGCGCGCCCGTTTCGAGTAGGTGCGGCAAAGCGGTCAGCAAAAGGTCGAGGCCCTTTTGCCATGAGAAGCGGCTGATGACTCCGATGACCAGCGCCGCGGCGTCCTGCCGGAGGCCGAGCCGCGCCTGCAACGCGAGCGTGTTCGCGGCGCGTGCGGGCAACCTGCTCGTCCCGTAGCGCGCCGCGATGTACTCGTCGGTGGCGGGATTCCAAACCCGGTCGTCGATGCCGTTGAGGATGCCGGAAAGCGCACGTACGCGGGCGCGCAGTAGGCCGTCGAGACCCATCCCCGCCTCCTTCGTCGTGATCTCCACGGCATAGGTCGGCGAGACCGTCGTGATGCGGTCCGCGAATTGTAAGCCGGCTTTTAAGTAGCCGATGGTGCCGTAATATTCGAGTCCGTCGACCGCGTACGCAGTTGCGGGAAAGCCGAGCGTCGCCATGAGATTCGGCGCGAATTGGCCTTGAAACGCGAGGTTGTGCACGGTCATGACGGTCGCGGGACGCGGCTCGCGCCCATAGTGCAGGTAGGCGGGCGCGAGCGCCGCTTGCCAATCGTGCGCGTGCACGACTTCGGGCATAAAACCCGGCAGCGCACCGCGCCCGATCGCGGCAGCAGCGCGTGCGAGCGCCGCGAAGCGCAACGCGTTATCCGGCCAATCGAGTCCGTCCGGTCCCGTATACGGGTTACCGCTGCGCGCGTAGAGATGCGGCGCGTCGAGCACGAACAGATCGAGTCCCGCCGCGCTGCCTGCAATGACGCGCGCTTCTCCACCGAACATGTCCGGGATCGTGAGAACCGTCGACGGCGCGACGAGCGCTCGCAATACGGGCGCGTAACCCGGCACGAGCGACGTCACGGCAACGTCCTCGGCAGCGAGCGCTCTCGGCAACGCTCCGGTAACGTCGGCGAGGCCGCCCGTCTTCACGATCGGATAGATCTCCGATGCGACGGAGAGGACCCGTAGGCCGGTCACTAGAGGCGATCGATCATCGATTGCGTTATGAGCGAAATTCCGGCTTCCGTCGTGCGAAAGCGCTTCGCATCGAGCTCGGGTTCTTCGCCGACGACGAGGCCTTCGGGAATGTGTACGCCGCGGTCGACGACGACGTTCGAGAGCCGAGCCGAACGGGCGACGTCCACGTACGGCAGCACGACGGCGCCATCGAGCGTGGCATACGAATGGATGCGAGCGCCTGTGAACAAGAGAGAGCGGCGCACGCGCGCGCCCGAGATGACGCAGCCACCGGACACGAGCGAGCTGATGGCCTCGCCGCGGCGGCCTTCTTCATCGTGAATGAACTTGGCAGGTGGAACGACTTCGCCGTACGTCCAGATCGGCCAATTTTGATCGTACAGATCGAGTGCCGGGACGAAGTCCGTCAAGTCGATGTTCGCTTGCCAATACGCATCGACGGTCCCGGCATCCCGCCAGTATGCTTCCGCCGCTGGATTCGTGCGCACGCACGACTCCTCGAACCGATGGGCTACGGCGTTTCCGTGCTGAACTATGTAAGGGATGATCTCTTTGCCGAAATCGTGATGCGACTCGCTGTCGGCCGCATCGCGCCGAACCTGTTGGAATAAGAAACCTGTCTCGAAAACGTAGATGCCCATGCTCGCAAATGCCATGTGCGGGTTGTCCGGCATGCCCGGCGGATCTGCCGGTTTCTCGAGAAACGAGATGACCCGATCGTTGGCGTCGACATGTACGACGCCGAATGCGCTCGCCTCGAGACGCGGCACCTCGATGCAGCCGATCGTCACGTCGGCGCCCGACTCGACGTGCTGCTGCAGCATCAGCTCGTAATCCATCTTATAAACGTGATCGCCGGCGAGGAGCACGATGTATTGCGGTTGGTAGCTTTGGATGATGTCGATGTTTTGATAGACGGCGTCGGCGGTTCCCGCGTACCATTGCGTTTCGGAAACGCGTTGGCTCGCGGGCAGGATGTCGAAGCTTTCATTGCGTTCGGGACGGAAGAAATTCCAGCCGCGCTGCAAATGACGGATCAGGCTATGGGCCTTGTACTGCGTCGCGACGGCGATGCGCCGTATACCCGAATTGAGCGCGTTGGATAGTGCAAAATCGATGATGCGCGATTTACCGCCGAAAAAGACGGCCGGCTTTGCACGTTTATCCGTGAGCTCCATGAGCCTCGTACCACGGCCGCCGGCCAAAACGTACGCCATGGCATGACGACTGAGCGGAGCGCTCGACGAATGGCTGATCGGCATCGTGCTTCACCTCTTCGTGCGCTCGGCTTGGATGCCGGAAGCCCGTGTCCTCTCGACGCC
>JAABUQ010001221.1_pt1 | contig 56426 bp, 48 predicted proteins | sample 5560001 | NCBI WGS metagenome assembly JAABUQ01 (sample SAMN10711888, study PRJNA513371) | rock metagenome | isolation source: Antarctica rocks | place: Antarctica: Victoria Land, Finger Mt nord | collected 2015-12-18
GCATCGGGATGCCCGCCTCGGCGTAGTCCTTGCGCATCACCAGCGCCAGCGCCCAGAAGTGCGGCGGTGTCCACAGGAAGATGATTGCAAAAAGCACCACGGCGGCGGGCGAGAGGCTGTGCGCCACCGCCGCCCAACCAACCAGGGGGGGAAAGGCGCCCGCCGCTCCACCGATGACGATGTTCTGCACGGTGATGCGCTTCAGCCAGAGCGAGTAGACGAATACGTAGAACAGCAAGCCCGCGAGACCGAGCAGCGCCGTGAGCAGGTTGACGCAGAGGGCGTAAAGGGCGAAGCCGAGGGTGCCGAGGGCGATGCCGAACACGAGGGCGTGGGTGGCGGGGAGTTGGCCGGAGACGATGGGGCGGGTGCGCGTGCGCTGCATGAGGTGGTCAATGTCGCGGTCAATGAAGGCATTGATGGCGTGGGAGCCGCCAGCCATGAGTGCGCGTTGCTGTGGCGCGAATAGTCATCAGGCGAACCTCCAGAGAACCCTTGACGCGCTCATGCAGGAATGGTAATCGTGCCAATTGTTCCCGATTCCGCGCCATAACGAGAGAAGTAGGTGTACGTGCCGGGTGTCTCGAAGGTATGGCTCCAGACCTCACCGGCGTAGAGATCGCCGGAATCCCACGGGGAAGCGCCGGGTGGAAGCTGGACGGTGATACCCTGCCGCGCTTTCGCCGGGTCACAGGTGACGGTCTGCGGTCCCGTGCCGCTGTTCTGCCACACGACCGTACTCCCGCGCGTGACAGTCAAGCCTGCCGGGTCGAAGACATTGCGCCCCGTGATATGGATAACCTGGCTCCGCTCACTCGCCTGGGAGCACGCGGCCAGCAGCGGCGCGACCGCGAGGACGAGCAGGCTCCGACCGACCGCACATAGCGCCTGTCGCCTTCCCAACCATCTGCCTGTCACCGATGGCCTGCATACGCTCCGCATGATGGTTCTCCGTTCGTGCGCATCTGCCATTTAATCAAGCAGTTTGTTCGGGTGCTTGAAGTATCGGTCCCGGATCGCGTCGCCCGTGCGCAGGGAGAGCGCGCCCACAGTGTCCGTGGGGTTCAGCGCGTCGTTTTGCGGGAACAGGTTCCCCCCGACCGTGAATACATTTGGTGTGTCCCAGACCTGCCCGTAGCTATTGCAGACCGAATTGCCGGGGTCGGACCCCATGATCGTGCCCCCCGTGTTGTGCGTACCATAGAAGCTGTTCATCGTGTACGGCTGCAGGTCGGTATTGCTCTTCATCGTCGCGGGACCCATGCGCTTCATCACCGCGTCAATCTTCTCGGCGATGTACTTGAACATCTTGTTTTCGTTCTCCGTCCACGAGAGCGTCCAGCGCAGGAGCGGTTGCCCGTACGAGTCCTTGTACGTCGGGTCGAGGTCATAGAAGAACTGCTTGTACGTGGGGCTTTCCGCCTGGACCACCAGCGAGGCGGTAGAGTCCCAGTCATTGCGCAGGGAATCCTTCCAGTCTTTGCCCCATGTTTTCCCCTTGCCAATCGGATAATTCTCCACGGTGCTGATCGGCGTGCGTTCGCCCCAGGGTGCCTGGATCTGTGCCCCGCCCACGAAGCCGAGGTCCGTGTGGTCGAGCACGCTGCCGTAGAAGTCGTAGAGCACATTCATGGTCGTCGAGTTTCCCATGTAGAGGTTGAACTTCCGACCGGGGAAGACGCCGGTGCTTGCCTCCTGCAGTATCTGGTGCGCCGCGTTGCGGCCGAGCTGCCCCCGGTCGTTGCCGATGCCGTCCTTGTGCTGGTCATTGCGCGAGAGCATGCACAACTTCACATTGGACAACGTAAAGCCCGTGAGCAGCACGAGGTCCGCCGGTTGCTCCTGCTCCTGCCCCTGCCCATCGAGGTAGGTGACGCCCGTTGCCAGCCCGTCCTTACCGATATTGACCCGCAGCACGCGGCTGTTGGGCCGGATCTCATACCGCCCCGTTTGCAGTGCAGCGGGGATGTAGGAGTTGATCGCGCTGCTCTTGGCATCCACTTCGCACCCGTAGCGGGTGCAGTAGCCGCAGTAGACGCAGCCGGAGCGAATATTGCCGAACGGGTCGGTGTACGCTTGCGAGAGTATGCCGGATGGCTGCGGAAAGGGGTGGTAGCCCATTTGTTTCGCGGCTTCCGCAAACATCTGCGAGGGAATATTCACTTCCAGCGGCGGGTTTGGGTAGGGACGGCTGCGCGGTGGCTCGAAGGGGTTGCCGCCTTCGAGGATTTGCCCCTTCAGGTTGCCCGTCGCACCCGATGCGCCAATCGCGTACTCGAACTCGTCGTAGTACGGCTCCATCTCGTCGTACGTCAGGGGCCAGTCCTGAAAGGCGTTATCGGGAGGCAAGATTTTCTCGCCGTACTTCTCGATGTAGTACGAACGGTACTTGAAATCGTACGGCGTGAAGCGCCAGAGCATCGCGGACCAGTGAATGCCCGCACCTCCCAAGCCCTGCCCCGGCTCCGTATTACCGTACTGGCGGATGGGCAGGGAAGGCGAGCGCGGGTCGGGCCGCCACGACCAGCTTTCTTTGGAAAGGTCTACCATCATCGCGGCGCGGGTGTTGTAGCGCAGCTCGTCGTCTTTGAAGGCGAAGTTTGCGAAGTCCTGATTGGCCCAGCGCATCGGCCCCTGTTCAAGCGAGAGCACGCGATGCCCTGCGGCAGCAAGTTTGTAGGCGAGAATGCCACCCGTCCACCCCGCGCCGACCGTGACTACGTCTACTTTCTTCTGCGTCGCCATGTGCTGATGCCTCCCTTGCGGTTTCAGGATTATTTCTTGATTGGGGGCAAACTGGGCGTGAATCCTGGGCCGGACCCGCTCACCGGGTAGACCGCGCCCGCGCTTCCCGGATGGGCGTGACCACCCGGCGGTACCTGCGCGAGGCCCTGCGGCTGGCGCTTCGTACCGTCTGTATGCATTTCCGTCGGCGTATACCCGCCCTGCGCACCGGGAAAGCCCACGAGCCGCCAGCCGGCGAAGTTCCGGTTGCCGCCGTATTGCGGGTCGGCAAACATCCCTTGCGCGGTGTGGGCGCGCAGCATCGAGAAAAAGGCAATTGCCGACGGGTTGACAAAGGCGCTGCCCATATCGGCGGCGAAGTTGCCCGTGGCCTCCCCACTGAACCCGCCGCTCACCCCAACCGCGATATTGCCCGAACTCGCGTAGCCCCCCCCACCGCCACCCGTTTTCGGGGTTTTGCCGGCTTCCATCTCGCCGATGATCGTGTCTTGCTGCTCCTCGCTGAGCGCGACGAAGTCTTTGCCGAACTTCCCGTTCGCGTATTTGTCGAGCGCGACGATGCCCTGGCGGTAATGCTGCACCGGGTTCAGGTTCGACTGGTAGCCGTACCAATCGAGCGTGCTTTCCTTCACCGGCACCGATTTGCTTGGGTCTACGTTCGCGGGTGGCGTGTCTTTGTATGCGAGCGCGAAGGGGCCTTGAAAGTATGCGGGCGAGTCAAAGCCGTCATTGAATGACAGCGCATAATCAATGAAATTGACGACACCGGCTTCACGGGCGCCCGGATCACTCGCGTCACCCGGCATCAATCGGGCGGTGTACGCCTCCACCGTGCGCGCCTCGTGGTTCGTGAAGACATGCCATGCCTGACCGACCGGCGGCGTCGCAGGTGCCACGGGTACCACGTACTGCTCCGTTGCGGGAAAAGGGGTCGGTGCGACGGACTCCTGCGTGCCACAGCCGACCGTGACGAGGGCGGTAAAGCCCGCACCGATCACCACCGCGCCGGAGGCCCGGATAAAGACGCGCCGCGACAGATGAATGATTTCCTCATCGTCGTGCATCTCGGTTTCCGGGGTCGCAGCCGCGTCGGGTTGGGGAGTGGAGTCGTCATCCATTGGTTGCCTCGCCTTTCATCGTAGGGTATAGAGATAGGCGGCGATGTCATGGGCGTCCTGATCCGTGACGCCGAGGTTCGGCATCGCGTTGCCTGGCCAGACGGCTTGGGGTTGCTGAATCCAGTAGATGAGGTTGTCGGCCTCGTTCGGCAACTTGCCGGCGACGTAGGCCCGTTTGGCGTATGCATTGAGCGGTGGCCCGACGTAGTTACTTGCGCCCGCGATGCCGGGAATGACATGGCACGAGCCGCACCCGTATGTCCCTATCGCGCGCGCGCCGCGTGCCGGGTCGCCGCCGTTCACGGGGATGATGCCCGCGTTGCGTCCTCGTACCTGGTCGGACACGACACCGGACATCGCCATAAACAGCGCCGCGACCGCAATGATCTTCATCGCCGTGTACCTATTCACCGTTCACCGCCCTTTCTCGTCCCACGGTACCGGTTGCAAACCGCGTTTCGAGGCGCCGCATCGCCGTTTCTTCCGCCCGCAGCCACGCGACAAAGAGGAAAGCGATAGCCAACAGGTAAACGACGCCCGACGGTATCCACATAATCAGCCCCGCCAGTTGCTGATCTTCGAGCGGCGTGAGCTGCCAGACCGCGACCTGGGCCTCCTGCACCGGATACCATGGCGCCCCCGCGAAGGTGATGAGCGCACCGAGCACGCTCATCTGTAGCCCTATCGTGAAGACGTACAGTACATCAATGCCCCGTGCCAATCGCCGGTGGCCGGCAGGTCGCAGCAGCCACCAGAAGAGTAGCGACGCACCGAGCAGGCTGAGATGTTCCCCCGCATGGATCGCATCGTTGCGCAACGCCGCTTCATAGAGTATGGGGATGTGCCACGCCCAGAGCACGGCGAGATTGAGCAGCCAGACCACCATCGGATGCGTCATGCCGCGCCATGCTCCATGCATCACGCGCGAACGCTGCCATGCATGGCTGAGGGCGCGACGCCACCCCAGCGGGAGCGCCCAGAGGAATGGCGCGAGTGACGCACCACAGACAAGCAGCGGCGCCGCGACGAGCATCAGCAGCAGGTGCTGGGCCATGTGCGCGGAGAACAGCGTGGTGTCCAGCGCGTCGAGCGGGGAAATGAGCGCGACGACAAGGACAGCAAGACCACCGGCAAAGACAAGCGCCTGATCCCGTGATACGCCCCGCCCAATGCCTGCCCGCCCCCAGAGCCGGCCCAACCCGCGCGCGTACCACCACGCGGCAATGGCAATGCCGACAATCACCGTGGGGTCCCACGTCCACGTCGAAAGCAGCGCGCGGCGTGTCATGTGATGCCCACACAGGGGCGCAGCACGAAGATCGCCACGTCCTCGAAGAGGATGAGCACGAAGAAGAGCACGCTCATCAGGATACCGGCAAGCTCCATAAACGTCCCGCTTCTCCCGCCACCCCCCGCGACGGTCATCTCCCCCGCCCCCGACGCCTGCCACCGCCGCCAGGCCACGACTCCGGCGACTGCGGTGCCCGCCGCGCACGCGAGCGTCAGCAGATGCAGCAGCACGGTTGCCCCCATAAAGTGGGCGTCGCAGCCGATGGCGGCGATCGGGTACCCCACCATCAGGTCAATGATCCACAACACCGGCCCGGCGAGAAACACGAACCAGAGGATTCCGGCGTTGTTTCTCCGTTGCGTGCTCTCCATCGAAGCGTCCCTTCCGCTAGAGGAAGTGTGGCAACACGTACAGCGACGTGAAGACCACGATCCACACGACCCCAACGAAATGCCAGTAAATGCCCACGGTCTGCACGGCGAGGTGGCGCGTACGGGTAATCCCACCCCGCCATGCATGGAGGAGCACAAACAGGTTCATCAGCACCGCGCCGAGCACATGCAACCCATGCAGCCCCGTGATCGTCCAGAATAGCGAGCCGTACTGGTCGGTCTGCGGGGTGAAGGCCAACCCGGTGTACTCATGAATCTGCAAGCCGAGAAACGTCACCGCGAGTGCGAGGCCGATCACCCAGCCGAGGATCAACCCGCGTCGGTCGCCCCGCTTGATCGCCTGCTCGCCGCCGATGATCGGGGCGCTGCTGGACAATAGCAGCACCGTGTTGATGATCGGCACAAGCAGTTCCGGCGGCTTGATGCCGTCCGGGGGCCAGACCGGCGCGCTCGTCGCAAGGTAGAAGTACGATGATACCAGCGCCGCGAACAGCGTGGCCTCCGTGACGATAAAGAAGATCATACCCCACCACGCGACCGAGCGCGTGCCCGCGACGTTCGTGGGCAGGGGCCGCGCGACCGTTGGCGCCGCCGTACTCGTGATGGCCGGTGTGTCCGCACTCATGCCGCACCCTCCTCGATATCCACCGGTTGCACACGCGGCCACAACCATCCTGCGACGCCAATCAGCACGAGCACGACTCCGGCGAGCACCACGGCCACCTGGCTCAACAGTGCGCCGAGAAAGAACACGAGGAGCGCCCCGGCGAGCAGCAACGGCCAGGGTGACTCGGACGGCATCTGCACGATTGATTGCGGGTCGGCATCGAGCAGCGTCGTGCCAAAGGTCTCGCGGTAGTTGTCGCGCACGCGGTTCAGTTCGCGCGCTTCCGGGCCTTCGTCCGGCGTGCCGTTGTCCCAGAGCGGGTCGGGACCGCCGACCACGGGAATGGTACGGAAATTGTAGACCGGCGGGGGTGATTCCGTGGACCACTCCAGGGTGTTCGCGTGCCAGGGGTCATTGCCCGCGAGCTTACCCCGGTAGAAACTGTAAAAGAAGTTGATGATGAAAAGGAGCACGCTGATCGCCATCAGGTACGCGCCGAGCGTGGAGAGGAAATTGGGCACTTCGAGGCCCCGGTTTGGCGTGAACGTCCATGTCCGGCGTGCCTGCCCAAGCACGCCGGAGAGGTGCATGGGGAAAAACGTCAGGTTGATACCGATGAACATCGTCCAGAAGTTCCATCGCCCCAGCGTCTCGTTCATCAGCTTGCCCGTGATCTTCGGCAGCCAGAAATACATCCCCGCAAAGATCGGGAACACCGCGCCACCGAAGAGGACGTAGTGGAAATGCGCCACCACGAAGTAGCTGTCGGTCGTCGCCTGGTCGAAGGGCACGAGGGCAAACATCACGCCCGTCACCCCGCCAATCGTAAAGAGGAGCAGGAAGCTGATCGCGAACCAGAAGGATGTGTTCCAGACGATCTTGCGCCCGCGCCAGATCGTCATGATCCAGAGTGCGACCTGCACGCCGCTCGGCACGGTCACGAGCACGCTTGCCGCGCTGAAAAAGCTGTTCGAGATGCTCGGCAACCCCGTCGCAAACATATGGTGGACCCAGACGCCGAAGCTGATGATGCCGATGCTGACCATTGCCAACGCGGCATAGATGTATCCGGCGAGCGGGCGCCCGCAGAAAACCGGGATGACCGTGGAGACGATCCCGACCGCCGGAATAAAGATGATGTACACGTCCGGGTGCCCGAAAAACCAGAAGAGGTGCTGCCACAGCAGGGGGTTGCCGCCCCCCGCAGGGTCGTAGAAGTGCGTGCCCACCTTGCGGTCGAGTTCCAGAAGGAAGTTCGCGACCGTGAGCGCGGGCACGGCGAAGACCACCATGAACGAGGTGACGAGGATGCCCCAGGTAAAGAGCGGCATGCGGTTAATGCTCATGCCGGGGGCGCGCAGCTTGAAAATGGTGACGATGAAGTTGATCGCCCCCGCTGTCGTGGCGATGCTGCTGAAGGTCAGGCCGAGCGCGTAGAAGTCCACATTGTATCCCGGCGAGTAGGTCGCGTCCGCGTACGGTACATAGTTGAACCAGCCGCCATGCGGGGCGATGCCGAAGAAGACGCTCGTGTACAGAAAGGCCACGGCGAGGGCGTACACCCAGTACCCGAAGGCATTGAGGCGCGGAAAGGCCATGTCCCGCGCGCCGATCTGCAACGGGATGAGGAAGTTGCCAAAGCCGAACAAGAGCGGCGTGATAAACAGAAAGATCATCGCCGTGCCGTGCATCGTGAAGAGCTGGTCGTAGAGTTCCGGGTCCACAAAGCGGTTTTCCGGGCGGAGAAGCTGGGTGCGAATGACCTCCGCCTCGCTGCCCGCGATGAGAAAGACGAAAAATGCCGTGACGAGGTAGCGGATGCCGATTCGCTTGTGGTCTACCGTGGTGGCCCAGTCAACCAGGTTCTGCGGCGTCTCCCAGACGCGGGTGAGCCGCCCCATCGTCGTGCTTGCCATGCTGCCCCTTTCCCCCGTGGCCCGCTTCGGCCTACTTCAGCGTTTCGAGATAGTCGAGCAAGTACTGCATGTCTTGCGCATCGAGCGGGTACGCCGGCATGCGGTTGCCCGGCTTGATCCCCTGCGTGTTGGCGATCCATCCGCCGAGGTTGCCCCGGTTGTTCGTCAGGGTGCCGGCGGCGATGTTTTGGCGGCTGGCGAGGTGCGTCAAATCTGGGGCGTAATTGCCGGCGGCATTCGTGCCCTTGATCGCGTGGCAGTAGCTGCACGACGAGCCGATAAAGACCTGATAGCCCTTCAAAGCAGTGTCGCTCTCATTCACGGGCTGTGCGGCGGGTTGCGCCTGCGCCGTGAGCCACGTCTCGAACTGCGCGGGTGGGTCCGCGACCACGAGGAAGTTCATGTGCGCGTGCTCGACGCCGCAGTACTCCGCACACACCCCGGTGTAGCTACCTGGCTGGCTCGCCTGGAGCCAGGTCGTGTTCGTGTGCCCGGGAAAGACGTCTATCTTGTCGTTCAGTTGCGGCACCCAGAAATCGTGGATCACGTCGCCCGCCGTGACTTTCACGAGCACGGATTGCCCCACGGGGATGTGCAGTTCGTTCGCCGTGGTGAAGCCCTGGTCGGGGTACTGCACCTCCCACCACCACTGGTGAGCGACCACATTCACCGTGAGGCGGGACGCGGAAGCGGGAGTCGAATTTGCGGACGTGACCACGAGTGAATACCCGAACACCGCGAACAGGATGATCGTAGGGATGACGACGCCGGCGATGATGATGATGCGGTTCTCGTTGAAGGGCCGCGTCTCCGGCCCATGCCGCTTGACGAGCGCCCAGATGAGAAACAGCAGCACGAGCAGGCAGACCGTGCCGCCAACCGCGAAAAGGGTCCAGATCAGCGCGGCGATCCGGTCGGCGGCAGGGCCGTGCGGGTCGAGCAGGGAGGGCGCCCTCCCATCACTCGTTGCGCAACTGGTGAGCAGGGCGACAATTGAGAAGCCGATGACCCATGCCCACCCCCGGTGTATGGGGCGGGTAGTCGGCAATCGCGCACCGCGCGGTAGATACGGCAACCTCGACCTCCTTCGCGTTTCCCGACAAAACAAACAAGAAGAGGCGGCATAAGCTGGCAAAGCGGGTCGAGAGGAAGGGCCATCTGAACGGGAATAACGCGCCACATGCGGCAACTTTCAAGCCAGCGTTGCTCCCATATCATAGAGAGGCGTCCGGTTAGCAAAGTTAAAGGAACCCTCATGCCCCGTTAAAACCGCGTAAGCTTCGCCCCACGCGCCATCTTCGGCCACATCTACCGGTCCCCTAATGATCGGCCCCTCCCGTTTGCGCCTGAGCCGCCATCTTTTGCGCCTCCTGTTCCCGCCGCTGCGCTTCGTCCAGTTCCTTGCCGAGAAAATAGTTGAGCACGGTGCGGAGGATCACAATCGCCGCGAGCACTTCGAGATCGGTCAGGCTCGGGTCGAGCGCGGTGCCGAGAATGTCCGCCCCAAGCTGGAATTCGAGCGCGAGCGAGAGGGAACGCCCCAGCGAGAGACGGATGTCCTCTTTCTGCACCTCGCCACCACGGTTGCGGATCAGGTCAATCACATACAGGAGAAAGCCGCGGACAATGGCAACGAAGATTACCACACCGCCTGCCAGGTTGGCGAGAAAGATCGCGATCTGCAAGATGAAACGCAAGAACTCATGGGTGTTCACCCTGCCGAGTGGCCCGGGAACCGTGATCTGCATGAGCATCAAGGGCAGTTCGGCAAGCATGGGAACAATCATCCGCTCAATGATCCTTTCCGGTCTCCCCGGCAAAACGACGAACGATCCAGGCCGCCGTGCGCTGGAGCACAACGAGCACGGCAAGCATCACAAGCGCGAGCACAAAGAACCCGGCAGCCCGGTCTTGCTGGGGGAAAAAGGCAAATCCGAGGGCGGTGGAGATCGCCGGGGGATGCACCGCGTTCAGGAGCACGAGCGTGATGATCGTTCCCGCCATTGCCACCGCACCTGCGCGATACCCCGCCCCGAGTGCGAGGGCGGCCCCCACCCCGAGGGCCACGCCGACGAGATGCGCCGTCACCATCACGCGCACATTGTTCATCGGGTGGTTGGGGTCGCGGTAGATGAGAAAGGCGCTGGAAGCCAGGGAAGCGAAAAGGAGGCGCTGGTGGCGGAACGACTCAAGCAGAAAGACGGACGCGAGTACGACAAGCGTGGGCGGCAGGGCAAGCGCCAACTCCCCCAGCAACCCGCCCCGGCGATCCGACAGACCCGCACCGCTCCGGCGCTGCTGCCCCTGTGGCGCATTGCGAGGATCATGGGGTGGCGGCGTGGTCTCCGGTTCGCTCATCACGAAACGTCCTGTGCCGATGATGCATCCGTCATCCGCTCCCGGTACTCCCCGTCTCACCCGGCACGCTCGCCTACGATACGATCACTCAGGCTACCGTGGAAGGGTAAGCATACGTATGCGTCGTCCACCGCCGAAGCGCACTCGCGCAGCCGGGATTGCCCCATAGATCACCCGGTTCGTAGTCAGGCCGTACGCACGAGATGCGCTGGCTCCCCGTTCGCCGGCTGCGCAATAGACGTGCCAACCCACACGCCGCGCCAGATCGCGCTGTACCAAAGCGCCCGCGCTCACCCCAGATACGGGTAGCGGTAGTCGGTGGGCGGCGCGAAGGTTTCCTTGATCGCGCGCGGGCTTGCCCAGCGGATCAGGTTCCACAGCGACCCCGCCTTGTCGTTCGTGCCCGACGCCCGCGCACCGCCGAACGGTTGCTGCCCGACCACCGCGCCCGTCGGCTTGTCGTTGATGTAGAAGTTGCCCGCCGTGTGCCGCAGTGTCCGCTCCGCCTCGGCAGTCGCCGCCCGGTCGCGCGCAAACACCGCTCCCGTCAAGCCGTACGCGCTCCCCCGGTCAATCGCGCCGAGGATTTCGGCGTACTCCCCCGCCGGATAGACGTAGACGGTGACGATCGGGCCGAACAGTTCGTCGCGCAGCAGCGGGAAGTCGAGGTCGTCCGTCACCACCACGGTGGGACGCACGAAGTAGCCTTCTGTGTCGTCCGTTTCGCCCCCGCAAAGGATTGAGGCGCGCGGTGACTCCCGTGCCAGCACGAGGGCACGGCGGTGCGTTTCCCAGGCGTTGCGGTCAATCACCGCGCCCATGAAGTTGCCGAAGTCCGCGATATCGCCCATGCGGATCGTGGCGATTTCCCCGGCTAATTGATCGCGCACGGCGGGCCAGAGGCTGTCCGGCACGAACACGCGCGAGGCGGCGGAGCATTTCTGCCCCTGATACTCGAAGCCACCCCGGATGATCGCCGTCACGAAGGCGGAGACCTCGGCGCTGGCATGGGCGACCATGAAGTTCTTGCCGCCCGTTTCGCCGACCACGCGCGGGTAATTGCGGTAGCGCGCAACGTTCGCGCCAATCTCCCCCCACATCGTGTTAAAGACCGGCGTGGAGCCGGTGAAATGCACGCCCGCGAGGTCCGGGCGCCGCATCGCCGCATCGCCGACTGCGCCCCCGGAACCGTACACGAGGTTGATCACGCCATCGGGCAACCCCGCTGCCCGCAGCACCGCCATGATGAAGTGTGCCGAGAACATCGCCGTAGATGCCGGTTTCCAGACCACGGTGTTGCCCATCAGGGCGGGAGCAGTGGGCAGGTTGCCGGCGATGGATGTGAAGTTGAAGGGGGTGACCGCGAACACGAACCCCTCAAGCGGGCGGTATTCGAGCCGGTTCCATGTACCCGCCGACGACTGTGGCTGCTCGGCATCAATGCGGCGCAGGTACTCGGCATTGAAGCGCCAGAAGTCAATCAGTTCCGCCGCCGCGTCAATCTCCGCCTGATGGGCGGTTTTCGATTGCCCCAGCATCGTTGCGGCGTTGAGCGTCGCGCGCCAGGGTCCGGCGAGCAGGTCGGCGGCGCGCAGAAACACCGCCGCGCGCTCCCACCACGGCAGCCGTGACCACGATTGCCACGCCTCGCCTGCCGCCGCAACCGCGCGCGCGACCTCCGCCGCCCCGCCCTGATGCACGTCCGCCAGCACCTGCGCGTGGCGATGCGGCATTACGGCGGGCCTGGTCTGGCCCGTGCGCACCTCCTCTCCGCCGATCACGAGCGGGATGTCCTCCCGCCGCGCCGCGAGGTCGCACAACGTGGCGGTGAGCGTCGCGCGTTCGGGCGAGCCGGGGGCGTAGGTGCGCACGGGTTCATTGATCGCCGGGGGCGTCTGGTAGTCGGTCATCGCGGGTCTCCTTCTTTGGTCGTGTACGGCGTTGGCGTGCATGACCACGATCATACCGCATCGCGCGGTGGGAAATTTCCTCCGCCCCGCTCCCGACTTATGCAACCATACAAGGGGCCGACGATGAACACATCTCGGCTCTTACCCCTTGACCGATACGCGCAGACACGCGACTATCGTGCCAACTACCGCGATGGAAGACCGATGCAACCGTCGGTAAAAAGGAGCGCGATCATGAGTGGTCTGGTATTCGCCGCGATTGCCCCACACGGGCATCTTGCGATCCCGGAGGCGTGTATCGGGGCGGAGCGCGATCTCGCCCTCCCAACCAAGGCCGCAATGGCGGAACTAGGCCGCCGTTTCGTCGCTGCCCGCCCTGACGTGACGATCATCCTCACGCCGCATAATGTACACGTCGAGGGGGAGATGGCGGTGATCACCGCCGGGCACATGGCCGGTACGCTCTCGGAATGGACGCCTGCCCCCGTCGCCCTCACCTGCCCCGTGGACCGCGACCTCGCCCGTGCCGCCCGTGCCGCGCTGAATGACGCGGGCATCCTCACCGCCGGGATCAGCTACGGCGGCAACGACGCGGCGACGGCGACGGCCCCGATGGACTGGGGCGTGTTCGTGCCCCTCTGGTTTTTCGGGGGCCGGTCGGAACCGCAGGTGCCGGTCGTGGTCGTCAGCCCCGCGCGTGACCGTTCCCTCGCCGATCACGTCCGCGCCGGGGAAGTGCTCGCGCGCGTCGCGGCAGCATCGGGCAAGCGAGTTGCCCTGATCGCCAGCGCGGATCATGGGCACGGACACGATGCCCAGAGCCACTACGGGTTTGACCCTGCCTCACCCGAATACGACAACCAGGTCGTGGCCCTGATCCGCGAGAACCGACTCGGCGCGCTACTCGACTACGACCCCGCGTGGGTGTCCGCGCGAGCGAAGGCCGACAGCTTCTGGCAGATGCTGATGCTGCACGGGGCGATTGGCGACGGCTGGCAGGGCGAATTGCTCGCGTACGAGGCGCCCACCTACTTTGGGATGATCTGTGCCGCGTATGCGCCCGTGCCATCCGCCTGACACGGTTGGTTGACACCCCAACGTGTAGGAAGCGAAACTGCCGCCGAAACGGAATACCCGTATCTACCCAGGAGGATGCCAATGACCGCCAAGACCACACCCGCGCCCCAGTTTTTTCACGTTGCCGCCCTGCCTCTGGTCCAGCCCTTGCCCGCCGTACCGGCGCTCAAGGCGCGGCTCGTGGCAGGGGAACGGCTGATGGCGATGTTCGGGCAGGTTGAGCCGAACGCCTCATTGCCGCTGCACAGCCACCCGCACGAGCAGATCACGTATGTCCTGGAAGGCATGATCCACTTCCAGGTCGGCGACGAGGCGCACGACCTCGGCCCCGGCGACGGCCTCGCCATTCCCGGCGGTATGACGCATGGCGGCGTACGCGTCGGGCCGGAAGGCTGTCGCTTCGTAGAGATTTTCACGCCCCTGCGCGAAGAATACGTTGCGCTGATGCCGTAGGGAGTGCGAATCGGCTTTCCTCGGCTCCCTTCCCTCCGAGGGGTCGAGCACCTGGTTGCGGGTGGCCTCATGCACCGTGGAAGGGAGCGTCGAGAAAACTGTTCGTGCGCTACTCGATAAATGCGTCGAACGCCTCCCATGCGTGCTCTGCCTCACGCTGGCGCGGCGCGGCGTCCGCGCGCTTGTGCAACGACACGGCGGTGGTGAGCGCGGTCACGATGCTCGCACCGGCGGCAAAGGGCGGCAACAGCCGGAGGGTGCGTGCATGCGCGATAAACGCGATATCCGCCCCGCGTGCGATCGGGCTGGAGAGATGATCGGTGACACCGATCACCGGCAGCCCCCGTTCCTTCGCGTAATGCAGCACCGCGAGCGCGGCGCGGTCCACACGCCGGAAACTGATCACCACGAGCGCATCATTCGCATCGAACAGCACCAACTGATCCGGGAGATCCCCTGCCGCCTGACTGAGCAGGTGCATTCCGGGCAACGCGAACCGCAGGCCGATGACCAACATCTCCGCGAGACCGTGGGAACCGCGTGTCCCGAAAACATGAACACGCGATGCTTGCGTCAGGACTTCGACCGCCTGGTGCAGCTTTTCCGCCGAAAGGTCTTCCACGGTGTCACGGAGACTCTCGATGTCTTCGAGCATCACGCGTAGTCCGGCCGTTTCCGGGCCGTCTCCGAGGTCGGTAATTGTGCGCTCGACCCGTTGCGGCAGCGATCCCATGAAGCGTTCCCGGAGTTGCCCCTGAAAATCGGGAAACCCCTCATAGCCAAGTGTTTGCGCGGCGCGGGTCACGACCGAACCGGCAACGCCGAGATCACGCGCAATAGTGCGTGCGGATGCCGTTGCTGCATACCGGTGATCGGCGAGCAGCCGATCAATCACGCGGCGCTGTGCGGGGCTGAGATCATCGTAGCGCGCGGCCAGCGCCGCTTCCATTTCGGGCTGGCGATCATGGCTCCGCGCATCCTGTCCCACCGATGTTTCGTTCACCGACGCTCCTGTTGTCTGGTTGTTCTACCGTACTGGGTAGTGGTCCGATGCCATAGCAGTTGGCGCGGCGATACCGCGTTCGCTCGTAAGGGAACGTATCACCCGTACAACCGGTGTTCATTCGGCGTCGAGTGTGAACCCCGTTTCGGCAACCGTCCGGCGGAATCCCGCCTCATCGAGTGCGAGTCCGAAACCGGGGAGATTTGGGAGTGCGACGTGTCCCTCCTGAATAACGTATGCCGTCGCATCGAGTTCGGATACCGTCGCCTCGTCCCACTCCACGTACGTGTACCCCTGTACCACACTGGCGAGATGCCCGCTGACGTAGTTGCCCAGACAGCGGCCGTAATGGTGCGGCGCCGTGCGGCGTCCCCATCCATCGAGTTGCCGCCCCGTGGCGAGCCAGCGCGTAAACCCATGCGAGAAGATGTCGTACTGAATTACATCCACCACCCCGTCGCGCGCCCATGTGAGCAGGTGCGCCGATGCCTCACCCTCGCCGTCGGCAATGAGCACTGCCGACCCCTGCGCGTTCAGCCACGCACGCAACTCCGCATACAGCGCGGGGTCCTCACGGAATGGCTCCTCCATCCAGAACACCCCGCACGCCGCCGTTTCGGTGAGCACCTGCTTGGTGAGGTTGAGGTTATACCCGTCATTCGCATCGAGCATCAGGGCACACTCCGGGCCGACCGCTTCCCGCACGGCGCGGATCACGGCGATGTCGCGCCGCGTACCCACATCGAGCGGCAAGTACCGCGCCCCGCGCCCGATCTTCAGTTTGAATGCCCGATGCCCACGCGCGTACCCCGCCTGGGCCTCCGCCGCGATCAGCGCCGCTCCTGCCGCGTCGTCCGCGAGGTGAGTGTCGTCGAAATACAGCGTGGTATCGTAGCATGGCACCCGCAGGGTATCCAGCGCCGCGCTGCCTGCCATCGTCGCGGCGAGCGCATACACGGGCTGCCGCGCATACATGCCTGCAAGGTCCCATAGCGGGAAATCACAGAGGAAACCGGCGCCAACCACGCCCTGTGGGGCTGCGAAGAGTTCGTGGACGGGGACGCCGAGGAGCATTTCTGCCTGTGCCCGCGTGATGCGGCTGATGCCGAAGCCACTGACGCCGTCGTCCGTCGTGAGGCGCGCGAGAGGGATTTCCACGCGGTCGCCGATCGGGCCGACCCGCGAATTCGTCCCGGCGGCACGCGGGCGCGTCCCCCACAGTGTCCCGACCTCGATCCGCCGGATGCGCGTGTGTTCGTCCATGCGCTCTCACCTCCCTGGCAGCGCATCACCCGCGATGCAATGCCCTCGCTGCATCACCGGATGACCCCGATGCTATGGCCCCTTGATCGCGTCCTCGTACTCCTTGCGAATCTGATCCCCGCCCCGTGCGCGCCAGTCCTTCACAAAGGTGTCCCAACGGTCGGGCGCCCCACGCCCGGTCACGACCTCAAACAGCGCGTCGGCTTGCAATTGCGCGAGCACCGACGACTGCTGGGCGTTGGTCGGCGAGTACGAACCCCACGTCGGATCGTCAAGACCCACTTTGAGCATCTGGTACTGTGCCTGCTGGATCAATTGTGCATCGCCGGGCGAATCGTAAAACGGCACCTGCGGTGGGTTCGTCAAGTTTGCCAGCACCACGCCCTGTGTGCCCGTCACCACGCCGATCTCTGCCCGGCCACGGGCGTTCTTGATCGGCACCCCGTTCTCGTAGGTGAAATGCGTCCCCTCCAGCCCATTCGCGAGAAAGGTATTCTCCTCGCTGCCGAAGGGGGCGGCAAAGTAGTCGAGAATGTGCAGCAGTTCCTTCACGCGCTCACGGTCTCGTCCCACCTTCGCAGGGATAGCCGTGAAGCCAAAAAAGCCGATGGCCTTGTGGTATACGGCATCTCCCCCGTCATGGCCCACGGGAATCCACGCGGTGAGGTTCGCGCTCGGCTCCATCTGGCGGATCGTGCCCCGCGCGCCGAACTTGCCGGGCAACCCGGAGATCCCCGACGCGTACGCGCCAATCTTGCCGCTCACAAGCAATTGGAGATTGCCGGTGTTCGTGGTGTTCGCCGCGTCGGGGTGCAAAGCGCCTGCCACCCACAACCGCCGCGCGAAATCTACCGCCGCTTTATACTCGTCGGTCTCGTAGTTCTTGGTCAGCGTACCATCGGCGTTGCGCCGCCAGTTGTTGGGAGCACGGAACATCCAGGTGAGGAATTCCAGCCCGAACTGGGGGCGTGGTGCATTGCTGGAGTAGCCCCAGGTGTCCGCCTTGCCGTTCCCATCGGGGTCGTTCTTCGCCATCGCCACGAACATCTTGAACACGTCGTCCGCGTTCTTCTGCGTGCCATAGCCCACCTTCTCCGCCCAATCCTGACGGAAATACAGGGCGGTAGACGCGAGGTAACGCGGGCGGGGCACGCCGTAAATCTTTTTGTTGAGGGCGACGTTTTTCCAGACGATCGCGGGAAACGCCGCGAGATTCGGAAACTCCTTGAGGGCATCGCCCGTCAGGTACGGCGTGAGGTCGGTGAAGGCGCCCTGTTGCACGATCTTCTCCCATCCCGGCGGTGGGGTGAAGAACATCAGGTCGGGCAAGTCCCCACCGGCGATGGTGGCGGCGAATTTCTGCTCGTACCCCGAATCGGGAACGACTGTGGCGTCGTAAGAAGAGAGGTTGAGACGCTTTTCCAACTCCTGCCAGTACAAATTCTGGTCGTGGGGCGGCAGCGGCGGGTCGGTGTTGATCACAAAGGCCGTGACTTTTTCACCTTTCCCGGGCGGGGAGGCGATGGCCTTGAAGGGCGGGGGCAGTTTGGTGAAGGCGTCCGGCACGCCGAGTTCGGGCGCGGGTGACGGGATTTTCCCGTCTACTGCCATTACGGCAGAGGTGTTCATGGGCATCGCGGGTGACGGCGCTGCGGGCGATGGGGCGGCTGCGCGGGTCGGGGCAACGGCGCTTCCCGGCGACGCCGACGCCGCACTCGCGGTCGTCGCCGAGGGCGCACTTGGCGTACCGGACAGGGCGGGGGCACTGGCCATAGTGGACGTACTCACCGCAGCCGGGGCACCCGTCGCTGTTGGTACGGGTGTGCTGCTCCCACATGCCTGCAACACCGCCGCTCCCGCAGCGGTTGCCGCGTATGCGGCAAGGCGAAGCGCCGTGCGGCGTGAGATGCCGTCTGTCAGGTGGATATGTAACGGCGCTCGTCTCATACTCGCCTCCCTCACTACATCGTACGGCGTGCGCCGTCGGACGCGATTTCGCGGCCCTCGCGTACTCACTACTGACCTTGCGGAATCCCGCGTGATCCGACCGCGACTGCGGCGATCAGAGGGACCAATTTCGTGGCGCGGTTATTGGGGGCGAGTGTACCGCAGTGTTGCTATCTTGTCAACGAACGGCAACACTATTTGCCAGTGCAGGCGGTGGACAAATAACCGTAGCGGAGACGCATCCTGTGCGCCTTCGGGCGCGTTTCGTGTCCGCGATCCCCATCCCTTTCGGTCGCTCACTCCATCCCATACACGTACCGGTCAAGAAACGCGTTGCGGAACATGCCGCCCGGGTCGTATGTGCGGAGCAATTGCCGGAAGGCCGCGAGCTTCGGGAAGCCCGCCTGCACCTGCGCCACGGGCATCGTATGGAGCTTGCCCCAGTGCGGCGTTGCCCCCAGCGGCACGAGCGCCGCCTCGATCTGGGGCAGCACCTCCCGGACTCCCGACCAGTCCGGGCGCCAGGTGAAGTGCAGGGCCACGCAGTCCCGCCCGTCGCACGGACTCATCCACAAGTGATCAGCAGCTACGGTGCGCACCTCGGAGACGCGCAGCAGCGGGGCCAGCGCTTCCCGCAGGCTGTGCAGGGCGCGAAAGGCCGTCACGGCATGCGCGCGGGGCAGGAAGTACTCGCTTTGCAACTCCTCGCCGCTGCTCGGCGTGAACGCCGTGCGGAAGTGGGGCAGGCGTTCGTGCCAGGGACCTGCGACGCCCATTTGTAGGGTGCAGGAGACTGCCGGATGACCCACGAGGGGATGACGCTCCGCCGGCGCCGGCGTTGCCCCGAACCACTCCGGCGCGGCGTTCGCCATCGCAGCATCGCCATTACCCGTCTCGACCCGCCGCTTCACCCAGACCTGATCCACCCATTCGTGCTGCCAGTCGGTAAACAGGCTGACGCTGTAGCCGCTTGCCATGATCGCGTCAAAGTGGGTTTCCATCTGCGTGAAGGGCAGGCGCTCGTAGACGTCCTGCCGCACGGTGAAGGTCGGCACGAGGTCCAGCGTGAGCCGCGTGACCACGCCGAGACCGCCCAGGGCGACCACCGCGCCGAGAAAGTCGTCGCCGTGCTGCTCCCGCGACAGCGTGACGATCTCGCCGTCGGCGGTGACAAACTCCATCGCCGCGACCGCCGTGGCGAGATTGCCGTTGCCGTCACCCGAGCCGTGCGTCGCGGTGGCACAAGCGCCGGCCACGGTGATGTGGGGCAAGGAGGCGAGGTTGTGCAAGGCGTAGCCGTGCCGGTGGAGCAGGGGGCCGAGGTGCCCGTAGGTGATGCCCGCGCCCACAGTAATGGTGCGGCGCGCGTGGTCAAACCGTGGGGCGGGATCGAGGCAATCAAGGGTGAGCAGGTGTCCGGTGGTGTCCGCGATGGTGTTAAAGGAGTGACGGGAGCCGAGCACGCGCAGCTTGCCGCCCCGGCGCACGAGGGCCTGCACCTGTGCGACCGTTTCGGGGTGATTCACGCGGGCGGCATGATAGGTGATGTTCCCGGCCCAGTTCCGTAGCTGCTCGCTCATCGGTGTGGCTCCCCTCCGGTCTCTCAGGCTGATGGGACGAGCATAGCGCGGCGTGGGGGAACGAGCAACCTGTGGGATTGTCTGGCACATGGGTTCTCCCAGGTGTCGGAAGCGTGGCGGTCGGATGGAAACCGGGGCGGTGCGCGCCCCAGGACGTATCAGCCTATCCGGGCTGATGCGCCGCATTGCATTTGCCCGCTAACCGTGCCACGATGCGGGTACGACAGCGCGCCAGGGCATCCAACAGAGACGGCAGCGGGCAATGATGAGACAACCGCCGCGTGACAGACGTAAGCTATCGACAACAAGGGAGGGCGTACCGTGACATCGCAGAGTTGGCCCCTCGACTCCGACCGCTGCTTTGATTCCGACCCGGCGCAGCGGGGCATCGCGCGGCGGCTGTACGCGGAGGTGGCGAACCTCCCGCTGATCTGCCCGCACGGACATGTGCCGCCCGCCCTGCTCGCCGACCCTGACGCAACGCTCGGCAACCCGGCGGAGCTTTTCATCGTGCCCGATCACTACGTGTTTCGGATGCTCTACAGCCAGGGTGTGCCGCTCGAATCGCTCGGCGTGGCGCGGCAAGACGGCACGCCGGTCGAGACCGATGGGCGGAAAATCTGGCAGACTTTTGCGGACCACTTCACGCTCTTTCGCGGCACGCCCACGGGGCTGTGGCTACATGATGAACTCGCGGGCCTGTTCGGTGTCACGGAAAAGCTGACCAGCGAGAGCGCGGGCCGCATCTACGACCACCTCGTTCAGACGCTGGCAACGCCCGCCTTCACGCCGCGTGCCCTGTTCACGCGGTTCAACATCGAGACGCTTTGCACCACGGACGCCGCCACGGACACGCTGGAACATCACCGCGCCCTGCGCGCGGTGGGGTACACGAATGTGCGGCCCACCTTTCGCCCGGACGCGGTTGTCAACCTCGAAACCGTCGGCTGGCGCGCGAACATTGACGCCCTTTCTGTCGTCTCCGGCACCGATGTAACCGATTACGCCTCCTTTATCCGCGCGCTGGAGCAGCGGCGGGCGTTTTTCAAGGAGATGGGCGCGACTGCCACGGATTACAGCACGCGCTCGCCGCACACCGCCCGCCTGACGGACACCGAAGCGTCGGCAATCTTTGCCCGCGCGCTCGGTGATGAGGCCGAACGGCACGACGCGGAACGCTTCGCCGCGCACATGCTGATGGAGATGGCGCGCATGAGTTGCGAGGACGGCCTCGTGATGCAACTGCACATGGGCAGTTACCGCAACCACAACGCCGCGCTGTTCGATGCCTTCGGCGGCGACAAAGGCGCGGACATCCCCGTGGCGACAGAGTGGACGCGCAACCTGCACGCCCTGCTGAACGAGTACGGCGCCGACCCGCGCTTCCGCCTGATTTTGTTCACGCTCGATGAAACCACGTTCAGCCGCGAACTCGCGCCCCTCGCCGGTCACTACCCCGCCGTGCTGCTGGGGCCGCCGTGGTGGTTCTACGACTCCGTAGCGGGGATGGCGCGCTACCTCGACGCGGTAGTGGAAACGGCGGGCTTCGCCAACCTCACCGGCTTTAACGACGACACCCGCGCCTTTGCCTCCATCCCCACGCGCCACGATGTCTGGCGCCGCGTCACCTGCAACTGGCTCGCGGGCCAGGTCGCGTGCGGCATGATGGACGAGCAGGACGCCGCCGCCGCCGCGAAGGACTGCGCCTACGGGCTGGCGAAGCGGGCATACAACCTGTGAGTATGCAGTACGCAGCGTGCAGTACGCAGCGGGAATAATGCATTTTGCTGCATACTGCGTACTCCGAAGGGAGCAACCATGATTCTCGATGATCTCTTTGGGCTGACGGGACAGGTCGCGGTGGTCACGGGGGCGACGGGCACGCTGGGCGGGGCGATGGCACACGGTCTGGCGGCGGCGGGCGCGAAGGTCGGCGTGCTGGGGCGGCGCGCGGAGAAAGCAGATACCCTCGTAGCGGAGATTCAGGCGGTGGGTGGCGAGGCAATGGCCATGCCCGCCGACGTACTCGATAAAGACGGCCTGACCGCCGCGCGTGACCGGCTGCTCGCCCGATGGGGCCGCGTAGACATCCTCGTCAATGCCGCCGGGGGCAACGTACCCGCCGCAACGCTGGGGCCAGACCGCACGATCTTTGACCTCTCCCGCGAGGCATTCGCGCAGGTCTTCGATCTGAACCTGATGGGCAGCCTGCTACCAACGCAGGTTTTCGGTGCGGCGATGGCACGGCAACTGCCGGGGCAGGAGGGCGAGGGCCACGACCGGGGCGGGCACGGCGCCATCGTGATGATCTCCTCGATGGCGGCGCAAAAACCGCTCACGCGCGTCGTCGGCTATGCGGCGGCAAAGGCGGCGATAGACAACTTCACCCGCTGGATGGCGACCGAACTGGCGCGCACGTACGGCGGTGGGTTGCGCGTCAATGCCATCGCCCCCGGCTTTTTTCTCGGCGAGCAGAACCGCGCCCTGCTCACCCAACCCGATGGCAGCCTGACGCCGCGCGGGGAAACGATCATCGCGCATACCCCGGCGGGCCGCTTCGGGGAGCCGAACGAACTCGTCAGCGCGTTGCTCTGGCTCTGCGGCCCCGGCGCGAGCTTTGTGAATGGCGTGGTCGTACCCGTGGACGGCGGCTTCTCCGCCTTTGGCGGCGTATAATGCGGAGCATGAACCGCCAAGACGCCAAGAAATAAAGGACGGGATGCTTTTGACCCCTATTATTTCCCCATTCTTGGCGTCTTGGCGGTTAATAATTTCTCGTGGGAGGGTGAACGATGCACGCGCTGGGCTATACGGATCGCACGCTGACGGAAGACGAGGTCGCGGCGCTGGTGCGGGACGCGCTCGCAGAGGCGCCGCTGGACGGCAAGCGGGTGCTCGGCATCCTGCCGGACGGCACGCGCAGCGCGCCCATCCCGCAACTGTTTCGCCTGATCTGCGCGGCGCTGCTGCCCCGCGTAGCGCAACTTGATTTCCTGATCGCCCTCGGCACGCACGCGCCGATGTCGCCGGAGCAGATCAACGCCCGCGTCGGCGTGGAGCCGCACGAGTGGGACACGACGTTTCGCGGCGTGCATGTCTATAACCACGAGTGGGGCGACCCGGAAACCTTCATCACCCTCGGTGTGATCCCGCAAGCGGAAATCGAGGAGATGAGCGAGGGGCGGCTGCATGAGCCGGTGACGGTGCGCGTCAACCGCATGGTGACGGAGTACGACCATCTGCTGATCTGCGGCCCCGTGTTTCCGCACGAGGTCGTGGGCTTTTCCGGCGGCAACAAGTACCTCTATCCCGGCATCAGCGGGCCGGAGGTAATCAACTTCTCACATTGGCTCGGCGCGCTCATTACGAACGCGCGCATGATCGGGATGCCGGGCATCACGCCCGTGCGCCGGATGATTAACCGCGCGTCCTCCTTTGTGACCACGCCGACCTCGTGCTTCGCGCTCGTGGTCGCGCCCGGCACGAATACGCTCGCGGGCCTCGCGTACGGCGACGCCGAGGAAGCGTGGGCGACGGCGGCAGACCTCAGCGCCCGCCTGCATGTGCGCTACGTGGATCGTTCGTACAACATAGTGCTCTCGGTGATGCCCCGGATGTACGACGATATCTGGACGGCGGCGAAGGGGATGTACAAGATGGAGCCGGTCGTCGCCGACGGTGGCGAGGTCATCATCTACGCGCCGCACATCATCGAGTTCTCGTACACGCACGGGGAATTGCTGGCGGAGATCGGCTACCATGTGCGCGACTACTTCGTGAAGCAGTGGGAGCGCTTCGGGCACTACCCCGGCGGCGTGCTTGCCCACAGCACGCACCTGAAGGGTGCAGGGACGTGGACGCCGGAGGCGGGCGAACACCCGCGCGTCAATGTCACGCTGGCAACGGGCATCTCCGCCGCACGCTGCGCGCAGCACAATCTCGGCTACCGCGACCCCGCCACGATTCACCCGGCGGACTTCGCGGGCCGCGAGGATGAAGGCGTGCTGCTCGTGCCGAAAGCGGGCGAACTGTTGTATCGCCTGCGCGCCGAAGCCCCGCTCGCTCTCGCGGCAGACGACTGATACCTGACGCCACGCAGCAGTAGCGGGCGCGAGCCTGCCCCGGCGTTGTCCATATGTTCATGGCGGGGAACCATTGCCGCCCCCGCGTCGTCTCCCTTGAAGGCAGGGCGGCGCCACTCATTGTATCCATGACGTTGCGGCGAGACCGCGATGGCGTGGGTGTGCGCACAGGCGCAGGAGGGCCAATATGCTCATGGGGCCAATGCTCAAACGGTCAATGCACAGGCGACCGGAGCGCGGGTTGCTCGCGGCGGTGATGCTTCTTGCCCTTGTGGGGGCGCTGAGTACACCCGCCAACGCGGCGTCGGACTTCGCGAACCCCGGTTTTCGCTACCAGTGGGACACCGTGGAGGCGACGGTGCCGAACTTCTGGGGGCCGCTGCCGAATGCCACGAACGGGTTGACGGAGCCATACACCGATTCCCCCGGTGGGCAGCGGCTCGTGCAGTACTTCGACAAGGCCCGCATGGAACTGGCGGGGCCAAACAGCGTCACGAACGGCCTGCTCACCGTGGAACTGAAGAGCGGGCGCATGCAGCGCGGCAACAACGACTTCGAGCAGCGCATCCCCGCGACCATTGGTATCGCAGGCGATCTGGGACAGCCGGGGCCGACGTACGCCGACCTCGCCAAGCTGCCGGAGCGCGTCTCCCCCACCCCCGGCGTCGCCCTCACCACAGTCTTCACGAACGGCCAATTCACGCAGTCGTCGGTCGTGCCCACAGACTCCGCGCTCGCCCTGACGCAGTACGTCACCGACCCCGGCGGGCGGTTCGGGCAGTACGTGCCCCAGGCGTTCGCCGATTACCTCAGCCGGTTGCCGCTCCCGGCGACAGCGGTGATGGGCTACCCGATCAGCCCCGCGTTTGGCGCGCAACTGCGGGTCGGGGGCATGTCGCGCACCGTGTTCATTCAGGCGTTCGAGCGGCGCGTCCTGACGTATACCCCCGGCAACCCGCCCGGCTATACGGTGGAGTTCGGTAACATTGGGCAGCACTACTACCAGTGGCGATACCAGACTCCCACCCCGCCGCCGTTCCCACCAGCCCCGCCGCCACCGCCGACGATCCTGCCCATGCCCGCCCCGCACCCCGTTGTGCCCCTCACGCCCACTCCGCCGCCGCCGCCACTGGTCGCGCCCGCCGGAAACTTCGACCCCGCCTTTGGCAACGCGGTGGGAACGTTTATCGGGCGCAACAGCGGCGCCTTGCCGCTCGGCAATGCCACCGCTACGGCGTTTACCTCGACAATCTCGTTCGAGCCGTTCGAGAATGGCTATATGTTCTACCTGCCGAGCGCGAACCGCATCTACGTGCTGACCAGAACGGGCACGACGCTGACCTCGTACCCGAACACCTACACGGGCGGGAGCGGGAGCACCGTCGCCCTCGGCCCACGCCCCGGTACGTACCTTCCCGTGTTCGGGTTCGGCAAGGTGTACGCGGAGAATGGGGGCGTGCGTGCTGCCCTCGGCCTCGCGGTTGCCCCGGAGCGCGGCTATTCCGGCCTCATCCAGGGCTTCGACCGGGGCATACTCGTGGATGACCCCGACGACAACCTCGTCTTTGCCCTCAACGGCATCGCCAATACCTGGGACAGCGCGCCGCGTTAGCATGGGCTGTCAGCAGGAAAAAAGTTGCGATAGGATGGAAGCGTCCAGTATGTCTGGGCGCTTTTGTGCGGGAAGCGGTGTTCAGAATGAGCGGCGAATAACGAGGCGCAGCCGACGCGAGAACGATTATCTACCGCTCTCGCGCCAGCCGCGTTACTCGCTGCCTGCGACCTGTTACTGGCCTTGCACAAAGCCATCCGGGCCGAAGGTGACACCCGGCATTTGCCCGCCGAGGGCCGAGGTGGCGATGCCGCCCGCCGTGCGCATCGTCGCGTCTCTGCCGAGCAGCGCGTGCGTGACCGCCGGTTGCGCGCGGTACTCCGCAGCAGTGCGGGCGAGCGCGTCGGGGTTGTTTTGTTGTGCGTAGCTGGCAACGCGAGAAACGTCCTGTTCATTCATCTGGCGTGGGTCGGTGTTTGTGAGGCCGAGCGACTCCGCGAAGCCGCCCAGCCCCTGATTGGCGATGGCGGAACCCGCGTAGCTGCCAACGAGCGAACCAACCGTACTTGTGAGGCCACCCCCAAGTTGGTTGCCGAGCACGTTACCGAGCAGGCTACCCGCGATGCTGCCGAGCATGCTGCGTCCCAGACCGCCGAGGGGATTCGTACCACCGATGCCGGGGGTGATGTGGTTCTGATAGCTGTTCGGGTCGGTACCGCGCAGTGCATTCGCGGCGTGCTGCTGAAAGGTTTCGGTCGGCGCACCGCCGAGCACCTGGTTCGTGTACCGCGCGTCTTCGGGCTGGTCGTAGTTCGCCTGCCCCCCCGCGAGCCGCCGCAGGAAGTCGCCGCTCAATCCGCTTAAAAAACTCAATGCTATGCTTGGCTCATCTGCGCGCGTGTTTGGTGTCCATTCACGCGGGGAGTAAAGCAAGGCAGGTGCCACGCAAGGAGGGCGGAAACGGGCGGCAGGCGCTTATTTCCCTCGTCGCGCGCGCACCGCTTCGGCGAGTTCTTGCAGCACGGGCACGGTCATCTCCCACCCCATGCAGCCGTCGGTGATGCTCTGGCCATAGACGAGATGAGTCGGGTCGGTCAGGTCTTGCCGTCCGTCGGCGAGGAAGCTCTCCATCATCACGCCGATGATGCCCGTCTCCCCCGCCGCGATTTGCGGCGCGACCGCCCGCGCGGCGATGACCTGACGGCGGTAGTCTTTGTCGCTGTTGCCGTGGCTCAGGTCAATCATCAGACGCGGCGGCAGATGCACGGCGCGCAACCGCGCCAGGGTTTGCGTCACCGTTTCCGCGTCGTAGTTCGGGCCGCGCGTGCCGCCGCGCAGGATCACATGGCAGTCAGCATTGCCGCGCGTAGCGAGGATCGCGGCCAGCCCTTCCCCCGTGACGCCGGGAAAGTGGTGCGGAAAGGCCGCCGCCCGCAGCGCGTCAATGGCGATCTGCACATCACCGTCCGTGCCGTTCTTGAAGCCCACCGGCATCGAGAGGCCGGAGGCGAGGTCGCGGTGAACCTGGCTCTCGGTGGTGCGCGCGCCAATCGCGCCCCACGTCACGGCATCGGTAAAGAACTGCGGCAGGATGGGATCGAGGAACTCACAGCCCGCAGGCAAGCCGAGCGCGACAACATCGAGCAGGAACCGCCGCGCGAGGTGCAACCCCTCGTTGATCGCGAAGCTCCCGTCGAGGTGCGGGTCGTTGATCAGGCCCTTCCAGCCCACGGTGGTGCGCGGCTTCTCGAAGTACACGCGCATCACGATCAGCAAATCATCCGCGAGCGTGGTGGCGAGGGCGGCGAGGCGTTCGGCGTACTCGCGCCCCGCGCGCACGTCGTGGATCGAGCAGGGGCCGACAATCACGATCAGGCGGTCGTCTTCCCCACGCAGGATGCGGCTCACAGCGTCGCGTGCGCGGCTCACGGTCTCCGCACCTGCGGTGGGCAACGGCAACTCTTCGAGCAGGATCGCCGGTGGTACGAGCGGGCGGATGCCCGCGATGCGCAAGTTGCTCGTTTGCACCGCCTCGCCGTCGCGGCGCACCACCGCGTTCACCCCTGGCAAGGCGGCGAGCGCGTCTCGCAACCCCGCGACGGGCAGGCCATCGAGGCTCACCACACTCATGCCCACATCGGTATAGACGGACGCGGTCATGCCCGCTTCACGCGCCCGGTCGCAAACCGCGTCCCGTTCCGCCTCCGTACTCCCACGCCGCATGACGACCAGCATCCGTTATGTCCCCTCCGTATCATTCGTTGCGACGGCTTGCATGTCGCCGGCCTGCGCTTCATCGGCAGGTAGGTACTTCTTCCACCAGCCGACGAGGCGTTCCAGCCGCTCGCGGCGGTGCTTCGGTTTGCCGGTACGCGAGAGGCCATGCGACTCGTCGGGGAAGCGCACGAAGACCACATCGCGCCCCAGGCGGCGGAGCGCGGTGAAAAGTTGCTCCGCTTCGCTGATCGTGCAGCGGTGGTCCTGCTCGCTATGGATGATGAGCAGCGGCGCGACGATCTCATGTAGGTGCGCGACCGGGCTGCGATCCCAGTAAAAATCGCGCCGCTCCCACCACGGCCCGCCGAACTCCCATTCGAGCGACTTCCAGATCACGTCGCTCGTGCCGTAGGACGACAGGCGGCTGATCGTGCTGCGCTCCGTCACTGCCGCGCGCCAGCGATGCGGCTGTGTGCCGAGCAGCCAGTTCGTCAGATAGCCGCCGTACGAGCCACCCGTGAGGCCGACGCGGCCGTCGCTCACGTACGGGCGGCGCTCAAGCACGTAATCGAGGCCGGCGATCACGTCGTGCGCATCCACGCCGCCCCAGTCTCCCGTGAGACGGCTCGTGAAGGATTGCCCGTATCCCGTGCTGCCGCGCGGGTTGAAGTACGCGACCACGTACCCCTCGGCGGCGTACCGTTGAAAGGCGTGCATAAACGTGTAGCCATATTGCCCGCGCGGCCCACCGTGAATATCGAGGATCAGCGGGTACTGCTTCGCGGGGTCAAAGTCCGGCGGATGCAGCAGCCAGCCGTCCATTGTCACGCCCGCCTCCACCGGCACGCCGATGCGCTCCGGCTCACTGAGCCAGATATCCGCCAGTACACCCACATTGATCTCTGTTAGCCGCCGTTCCGCCAACGCACCGTGAGTATTAGCAGTGACAAAGAGATCACATGGCAGGGCGGCGGCAGAGACGGCAAGTACGAGGCTTTCCCCGGCGTGCGAAAAGCCGAGAATGTTCCGTTCGCCCGCCGCAATCGGCGTCACGTCGCCACCTGACACGGGCACATGCATGAGCGCGGTCGTGCCCCGGTCACCCGCCATAAAGAGCAGGCCCGCGCCGTCCGGCGTCCACTGAATTGGCGAGGTGACGCCGCCCTGCGCGAAGTCGCCGCCCACGCCGCCCCCGACCTCGCGGTCGTAATCGCGGGTGAGGCAGGTGGGCGTGCCGCCGGTTGCCGGGATCGTCCAGACCATGTCGTTCGTGGTCGGGCCGGTGGCGGGGGGCAGATCATGCCCGGTAAAGGCAATCGTTTGGCCGTCCGGCGACCATTGCGGGTTGCCGACCGGCCCCATACCTGGCGTCAGTTGCGTCGCCTCGCCGCCGTTTACCGACACGGTGAAGATATCGGCGATCGAATTGTACTCGCGGTTCGCCGTGCGGCGAGAGACAAAGGCGATGCGCGCGCTGTCCGGCGACGGCACGGGTTGCGCGTCGTCCCAGGGGCCATCGGTCAGTTGCGTCGGTTCGCCCCCGGTCGCGGGCACGGTGAACAGGTGCTTGTACCGCCCATCCCAGAAGCCCACGCCATCGAGCTTGTAGCCCAGTTGCGTGTAGACCTTGACATCGCTGTCATCGGTGACGGCGTGGGTCGGGTCGTCGTTCGATGGGCGCGCGGTCTTTGATACGTAGACGAGGCGCGTGCCGTCCGGCAACCATTGTGGGTCGGTAATGTCCGCGTCTTCGTGCAATGGCGTACCGTCCGGGCGGCGCACGGCTTCCGCCTCACCACCATCCGCCGGGATGACCCACAAGGCGCGCTTGCCCTCGCCCCGGTCACTCGTGAAGGCGATCCGTGTGCCGTCCGGCGACCAGCGGGGCGCGGACTCCTTTGCCCGCGCGACCGTCAGCGGTCGGGGTTCGCCCCCTGCGACCGGCACGAGCCAGAGGTTGCTGTACGTTTTGTTCGCGTCGTAGTCCGTAGTCGCAAGCGCGAAAACGACCCGCGTGCCGTCGGGTGAAACCGCGAACTCCCCGATCACCCGTAATGCCGCGAGGTCCGCATCCGTAATTGTGCGCATCTCTCCCCCTCCCTGTCATACCGTATATGTCTCCCGTTGCGTATCCTACCGCAGTGCGCATCCCCAGTGCGACCGGCTCTTTGATGTGCGAATGCTTATGAATAAAGCAACGCGCAACAGTAAATGCTCACACTGTCCCCCCTGTTAACATGCAGCGGACGTTTTCTCTGATGAATGACCCCTTTTTACATAATCACGAGATCAGGTACAATGCGGAGGTACGTTGCACCGCTCCGAAAGCGTGGGATCGGAAACCGTGCCGGCAGCGGCATACGCAAAGGATAAACGACGTGGACATGCGCGCATCTGATCCGCGTGGCGGCGACCCCCGCATCGTGGATCGCCAGACGATGGACGCCCGTAATGCAATGGACGCCCGTACGCGGGATGAGGAGCGACGCCGCCGTGATGCCGGCACGATCAATAACCTGCAACAGCAGATAGACGAACTGCGCGGCCTGATGCGCGAGTATGTCGCACGGTCGGGGCGCAGCGACGAGATCGTGAAAAGCGTCGAGGCAATGGCGGGCGATGTGCGCGCCGATCTTGAGGATCACCGCCGCGCCACGATGCAGCACGCACAAGCCCGCCAACTGGACGAGAACCGGATGCGCCAGAACCTCGCGCAACTGCATGGCGGCATCACCGAGGCACATGCGGCGGTGCGCACCTTGCAGGCGCAGGTGACGGAACTGATCGAGCAATCGCGCGCGCGCCGCGACACCACCGACCTGACGAACCGCCGCTTCGACGAGTTGCAGGCGCAGATCACACGGGCCTTCGCTCAGCAGGAGCGGTTCGTCGAGGTTGTGAAGGCGGTGCGTGAGAGCGTCGAGGAGGTGCGCGTCGGCATCGCGCAGTTTCCGCGTGATATTCAGCGCGTGGACGACGCCATTCACATCGTGGACAGCGAGGCGAAGCGGCGCGTGGTCGAGATCGAGCAGCGCATCGAAGTGCTCCCGCCACGCATCGAGGAAGTGGCAAAGCGCGTCATCACCATTGAGAATGGGTTGAAGGGCCTCGGCGACGAATTCGCCCGCATTCACCATGCGTTGCAGGCGCTGGCGGCGACGGACGTGCGGGTGGAAGAAGAATACAACATGCACAACGAGCAATCCCTTGAGCGGCATGACCTCGTGCTGGAACGCATCGAGGAGGTGCGGCAACAGGGTGATGCCGTAGCGCGCGATCTGCGCCACGCCGCCGAGGAGCGCGATGTGTTTCTCGCCAACCGCCAGGATGCCTTTGATGAAGGCGTACGTGATATCGCGCATCGCATCAGCCTCGTCAATACGCGCGTGGACGAAGTGGGGCAGCGCATCGCGGAGGTGCGCAAGGAGCTGGCCCGCGCCGCCGAGGTGCAAGTGCGCTCGCGCTACCGGCAGGCGCAGGAAGAGTTGGAAGAGGTGATCGAGTTGAACCGCCGGGTGGCGATGTCTGATGGTCCCCCCGATGAAAAGGCGCCGCGTCCGCTCCGCTTCGGGGAGCGCGGCTACGCCTCCGGGGGGGAGCGCTGACATGGCGGCCCTCGCCCCCGTTTCCGGCCTGACGCGCCGGGTCATTCCCTGTCTCGATGTGCGCGACGGGCGTGTAACGAAAGGCGTGAAGTTCGCGGATAACCGCGATGTTGGCGACCCCGCTGCCCTCGCAGCGTACTACGACCGCTCCGGCGCGGACGAGATGACCTTTTACGACATCACCGCGTCGAGCGATGGCCGGGAGACGATGGTGGACGTGGTGCGGGCCACGGCGCGGCAGGTGTTCATCCCACTCACAGTGGGCGGTGGGGTGCGCACCACCGATGACATCGCGCGGTTGCTGCGCGCGGGGGCGGACAAGGTCTCCGTGAACTCCGGTGCGGTGGCAAACCCCGCCTTGATCGCGGAGGGCGCGAAGCGGTTCGGACGCCAGTGCATCGTGCTTTCGATTGACGCGCGCCGCCGCGCCCCTAATAGTGAGGGGGGCGACGGGTGGGAAGTGACCACGCATGGCAACCGCCGCGCGACGGCGCTGGACGCAGTCGCGTGGGCGGTGCGCGGTGTGGAACTGGGCGCGGGCGAGATCGTGCTGAACAGCATTGACGCGGACGGCACGCGCGCGGGCTACGATCTCGCGCTAACTGCCGCCGTTGCGGCGCTCGTCAACGTGCCGGTGATTGCAAGCGGGGGCGCGGGCCGCGTGGAAGATTTCGCGGCGGCGTTTGTGGCGGGACACGCGCACGCCGTACTCGCGGCGGGCATCCTGCACGACGGCACCGTGACGATCGCGCAGATCAAGGACTACCTCGCCACGCAGGATATCCCCGTCCGCCCGCTCGAAGCGGAGTAGCGCATACTACGAATGCGCGGTACGGGATCAGTTTGAATCTTTCTATGGCTTCTCGTTGAGTAATACCGCAATCGCTCGTTGCGGTGATCTGATGAGCAAGTCCTGCATATCTTTCTCAGGAGAAAGCAAGCCGCGTCAATGCTGATCGAAAAGATCAAGACGCATAACGAGGTGAATGGGTTTGTGTTCAGCGTGGTCGAATTTGCGCTCATTGCACTGAGTATTGTGCCCTTCGCCCTCTATTACCTCATGCACGCTCGCGTGATCTCCGGCATCATTGCGAGCGGCATTGTCGCGAATGCGCTGACCGTGGTCGCGTTTGGCGTGCGCGCATTGGTGGTCAAGCAGAGGAGCATCGGCATCTTGAGATGGTTTGACAAGCGCGAACGAGCGGCCATCACATTGCGGTATCCGCACCTGACGAGGGACACGCTCATTGTGGCGGCGGCGACGCTCATCCCATTTGTCGTGCTGCTGTGCATCATATACGAATTCATCAACGCACACAGGCAGAGAAGCTAAACGAGCGGCGGTGCTCTCAGGTCAAAATCCATCTCACCGATTTCAAACAGACCTACTACCGAACGCACCCATCCTGGCATCATCAATTGCTTCCCACTCGTCCCTGATACACGAGGCATACGCGATGTACGACGACTTTTCCCCGGCGAGCGGCAATCAATGGTGGCGCGACCCATTCACGGCGCGGCGGGTCGCGCGGTGTTCGTTGCCCGTGCTCATGCTCGTGGCGGGGGCATCGGCGCTGCTCGGCGATATTGGCGGCCTGATCGCGGCGGTAGTAATCTTCGCGCTGCCCGTGGCGGCTTTTTTCGAGGCGCGCGGGTCGCTGTTCGTGCTGCAATACGCCACGTCCGCCTATGCCCCGCGCCGCTTTCCGCCGAAGTGGTGGCCGTGGTTTGCCGCACTCGTCGGGGCTGTCGCGCTATTGTTCGCGGGCGGCGCACTAGCATCCCGCATCGGTGGCAAAGCGGGCGACGTGCTGACCGCGATGACGCTTACCAGCGCGGGCGGGCTGTTCCTGGGCGGGCTGTTCACGTTGCTCGGCTACTACATTGACAAGGAACTCGTGGCGTGGGTAGACCGCACGGGTGCGGAAGAGATGAGCGCCCTCGAAAAGCGGAGCAAGCCGCCGGACAAGCGCGACCGCAAGCGCCGGTAATTGCCCTTCATCTTCGGAGTACGTCGCGGGCGACGGCTTCGAGCACCCGCGCACACGTCTCGGTACTGGCAATGCTGGCGTATTCCACGGCGGCATGAGCGAGGCTGAGGCCGGGGCCGGTTGCGTCGCGCGTTGCGCCGGGGCCAAAGAGCACACTGGGAATGCCCGCCGCGTCCAGTACCTGCGCGTCCGTCCAGCCACCCATCCCCTCGTAACGTGGCAGGCCGGGGCCGAGGATCGGTGCGGCAGCGGCGTCGAGCGCGCAAATGATCGGTGCGTTCGCATCCACTTCCAGCGGCAGGCGGGCGAAGAACTGCGTGTACGTAGCGGCGAAGTCCGGCGATTCCTGCGTAAGGCCCGCGAGGATGGCGGCGATTTCGCCCTCTGCCTGTACGGCGGTTTCCCCCGGAATCAGCCGTCGCTCGATTTCGAGGATGCAGCGGTCGGGATAGGTGGAAAGCTCTGTGCCACCCGTGATGAGCGAGGCATGGAGCGAGGCACGCCCGCAGAGCGGATGGACACGCTCCGTCAGCGTTTCGCGGTCGAATTGTTCGAGCCGGACGAGTACGCGGCCCATGTGGGCAATCGCGTCCACACCGCCCGCGTAATCGCTGCCGTGCGCCGCGTGACCGCGCGTCTCGATGCAGCCCCAGGTGAATCCTTTGTGTGCATGAACCACAGCGAGGTTGGTTGGTTCCGTGACGATGCCCGCCGCCGCATGGAGGCCGCGCCCCGGCAGGCGGGCGACGAACTGCTCCACGCCGATGCTTGCGTACTCCTCGTCCGCCACGAAGCCGAGAATCAAATCCCCTGCGAGTGGTCCCGACGCGGCGATGGCGTGCGCGGCCGCAAGGATCGCGGCAAGGCCCGCTTTCATGTCGAGCGCGCCGCGCCCGTATAGCCGGTCGCCCTCAATGTCGCCGGAAAATGGTGGGATCGTCATATTCACGACGCCCACCGTGTCCGTATGTCCGCACAGCACGAGGCCCGGCACACGGTCGCGCGCCGTACCCGGTAGCACGGCGGTGACGTTCACCCGGCCCGGTGCGATCTCGTCCTTCCAGACCGAAACTCCCCACCCACGTAAGAGCGCCGCGAGGTGCGCCGCGATTGCCGCCTCCCCCGCCGCTTCCGGTACGAGGCTGGGGTTGACCGAGTCAATCCGCACGAGGTCACGCAACACGTCTGCAACCGACAAGGCATGGCTCATCACGACCTCCTGACAAGAGCAATGGAGAGATGCACGCTACGTACGTGTTATATTCGACGTGTGGGTACGGAAACAAGCATGGCAAAAGCGAAAACGCGCGAGTGCGGCGTCGTTGTTGAGCCACAACCTGCTCGACTCGAAGCGTTCGTATGTCAGAGATGCACGCCGATCAATATCCTGGCGTGATAGCGGGAAGGAATGGGCCTCGATGACTGCCGCGATTGATGATATGCGCCGCACCCTTGACCGACTGCTCGCCACGCACAACATGATGCTGCTTGCGACCACCGAAGGCGGCTCGCCCCGCCTCACCGCGACGCCGTTCACGGTGGAGGGCAGGGGAAACAACCTCGCCCTGCTCTACGCCGTGCCGGAGCAATCGCCCGCGTTTGCGGCCCTGCGCAGGCGTACAGATGTGGCCTTTACCGTGGGATCGCCGGGAGACGCGGCGTGGCTGGAAGGAACGGGGCGGGCGGTCATCATTCACGACGCGCAGGTGGTGGCGGATGCCCTTACGGCAATCGCGGCGCGGTCGCCGGAAACGGCGTCGGATACGGCATCGAGCAACGGGCCACAACGGGTCATTCGCGTGGTGCCGGAAACGATCACTGTAGCGGAGCGTCGGGGCACCGATGTGTTCGCGCAACCCGTGACGTTTTCCGCCGCCACGGGGCGATGGGGCTACCCACACAGCACAGTCAACGAGCGGTTCCAGCGGTTCGCGGCAGTGACGCGGGCGGACGTCGCCCCCGTGATGGCGATGCCTGTGGCGATTGGTGCGGCCCTCGCGTGGCAGCGGGGCGGGGCATTTAAGCCCGCGCCCTTCGCCCTGACGCTCGTTGGGGCGGTCGCCGCGCATCTCGCCGCCAATGTCACGAATGACATCTTCGATTTCAAATCCGGCGTGGACGAGCGCGCCCGCGCGATGGCGGAAACGGACGGCACGCTCGATACCTCCTCCGGCGCGCTGACGGGCGGCGCGCTCTCCGAGCGGCAGGCGAACATCGTGGCGGCGGGTCTGTGGGGCGTCGCACTCCTTTGTGGTGTGGGCATCACGCGGCAGAGTGGCCCCGGCATCGTTGGGCTGGCGGCGGCAGGCTTCGCGCTCGGCACCCTGTACGTCGCGCCCCCACTCGCCTACGGCTACATCGGGCGGGGGCTGGGGGAGGCGGGCATTCTCACCTCATTTGGCCTGCTGCCCGTGCTCGGTTCGTACTACGCGCAAACGGGCCGCTTCGATTGGGCGCCCCTGCTCGCCGCGCTGCCGCCGGGGTTGTTCACCACCGACGTGCTATTCAACCATCACTTTTTTCACTGGCGCTCGGATAAGGCGGCGGGCAAGATGACGCCTGTGGCGGTGCTGGGAGAGGAACGGGCAGGGCGGTACTCGCGGAGTCTCGCGCTCGCGGCGGGCGCGACGGTGCTGCTGGGAATGCGCGCAAACGTCTATCCGCCGCTGGCGCTCTCCGGCCTGACGGCGCTCGCACCCGTACTGGAAAAGCTGGATCAACTCGGCGCGGGCGGCAAGGAGCAGGCTTTTTACGGCGACCTGATGGATCGCACCGTGAAGGGTAGCAGCCGCATGGGCCTGTACCTGCTCCTCAGCCTCGTGGCGAGTGGCATCGGGAAGCGCGTCCGCAACGTGCATTGATCGTACCTGTCATGCAATAGGGGAGTCGTAACGCGTGTTTGTGCTGCCCATCGCTTCCGACGTTGCCGCCGCGTATCTCGCCCGCGATGTCGGCGGCAATGTCGAACCACTCGTTTCGCTCCGGCATGACGAAGACGTATTGTGCCGGGGCGTGATAACCGATGACCGTGTGATCGGTGTGCTCGTTGCGGGGCGGCAATGGCCGGGGGGGCCGCTCACGGCGATGATCGAGACCGGCGAGCGCGAGGTGTTGGTTGCGTTGGCGGGCGCGTTGCCGACAGGCGTCACGCAACTCGCGCTGCATCGCCCCTGGATGCTGCCCGTGCTCGAAACGTGCCTGCGCATCACGCCCGTGCCCCGCGACGAACTACTCGTGCTCACCGCGTCGGCGCTCGCCCTGCCCGCCCTGCCTGCCGCACCGGAAGTGCGCCTGTTGACGGAAGCAGATACGGCGGTCGTCGTGGCGAGTAGTACGCCGTGGGGGCTGGAAGGCTTTACGGACGCGCTCCGGCACGGCTACCGCCCGTTCGGGGTGGTACGCGGCGAGCGCGTGCTGGCGCGGGCAATGGCGGCCTATACGACGGGCTATACCGAGGAAGTATCCGCCGTCTGGACGGCGCCAGCGTGGCGTGGCAAGGGGCTGGCAACGATAGTCGCGGCGACCGTTGCGGCAGACATCCTCTCCCGTGTGCCGCTGGCGACGTACACCGTGCGCCCCTTCAACCTCGCCTCGCAGCGCGTCGCGGCAAAGACCGGCTTCGTGCTCGACCACCGCACGCACACGTACCCCGTGCATGGCCGGCGATAAGCGCACCGGGAACCCCTCCCCCTCCCCTCCCCCTGGCCCGTTGGGCGGCGGGAGAGGGGAGGGGAAATGGGGCAAGGTTGCGATGTTCCCCATACGTCTCGATCTTCGGCGGTTCCCCTCCCCTCCCCCTGGCCTGTATCTCCCCGGTCTTTACAAAGTGGAGAGGGGGCCGGGGGAGGGGTTCTTTCCCCTTCCGTAAGAACGATTCATCGAGAATCGGTATCAGCCACCCCGCGTCCAGTGCGCGATGTTCCAGACATTCGAGTCCCACGAACCGTTGTACACCCCGACGATGCCTTTGGCATAGGCGGCGAGGCTCGTACGGGCGACGAGGGGAATCTGCGCGTAGTCGCCAATCAGGATGGCATCCGCCTTTTTGGCCAGTTCCACGCGCTTCATCGGGTCGAGCGTGGTGGACAACTCCTTGATCGCGGCGTCGTAATCCGCGTTTGACCAGCGCATGTAATTCGTGCCCTTCCACCCATTTGCCTTTGCCGACGCCTTGTCCGACGTGTACTGCGAGAGCCAGCCCTGCGCATCGGGCGAGCCGGGACCGTCCGAGACGATTTCAAGGTCGGATTCAAAGCGCGCCCGGTTGTCCGGGTTATCCGGTTGCCCGAAGAACACGGCGGCGTCCACGGGCTTCAACTGCACGTCAATGCCGATCGCTTTCAGATTTTGCTGGATCAGTATGGACTCCTTATCGCGCACGGAGTTGACCGTGGTGCGGAGGGTAATCGTGATCTTCTTGCCGTCTTTGGCGCGAATGCCGTCCGGCCCCGGTTTCCAGCCCGCCGCGTCGAGCAGGGCGTTGGCCTGCTTCGGGTCGTACTTCCACTCCGGGCCGGTATAGATTCCGGGAATCGTGGTGTTGGCGGCCACTCCGGCGGGTCCATAGAGGTTTTTCGCCATCGCGTCGCGGTCAATGGCGGTGGCTATCGCCTGCCGGACGCTCTTATCCGTCAGAACGGGGTTTTTGCTTTTCGGGCTGCTCTTCTCGCCGTCCACTTCCGTAGCGGGGTCGGCGAAGTTCACATAGATGCTTTCCGCCGAAGCGCCGGGATTGGCATTGAGCGTCTGCCCACTATCCGTGAACTGCTTGAAGAGGTCCGGCGTCACCTGTGGATTCCATGCGAAGTCCGCCTGTCCCGTCTGCACGGCCTTGAGCGCGGTCACGGCGTCGCCGCCGCCCTTCATCTCCACATTGGCGAAGAAGGGTGCATTTGGCTCGCGGAACTTCTCGTTCGCCGTGTAGAGCACGGTGTCACCGGGTTTGAAATCCGTCACCACGTACGGCCCGGTGCCAATGGGCTTGAGGTTGAACGGGCAGGCTTTCGCATCGCCGCACTGCGCGAGAATGTGCTTGGGGAGGATGTCGCCGCGCGATCCCACGAATGGCAGATACCACAGCGGCGTGGCGGCTTTAAACGTGATCTTCACGGTAGTGGCGTCTACCGCAGTGACATCCTTGATCGTCTCGTAATCGGCCACGGTGGCCGCGCCGCTTTTGGGGTCGGTCACGAACTGCCAGGTGAAGACCACATCATCGGCGGTGAAAGGCTGCCCATCGGACCAGACCACGCCCTCTTTCAGTTTCCAGGTGACGGCGGTGCCGTCCGCCGCCAGTTCACCGTTCTGCATCGAGGGGATTTCCTTCGCCAGCACGGGCACATCGGGAATCGTCGAGCGGAAGGTGATGGAGGCGAGCGGCTCGATCACGGGACGCGCGGCATCGAAGTCCTTTGTGCCCTGCGAGAGGTGCGCGTTGAGGATCGTCGGAGCCTGCCACCACAGCAGGCGCAGGTTTCCCCCCGCGCCACGCTTGGACGTAGCCGGAAGCGAGAGTTGGAGCGGCGCGGCGGGGGTACCGGCAACGGTGGTACTACCGGCTGCGGTGCTGGCAGCTCCACCGGCGACGGTGCCACTCGCAGGGGCGCTTCCGGCAGCCGCCATTGTGCTTACGGTGGTCACGGGCGCGGTGGCGTTCGTTGCCACAGTCGGTGCGGCGGGCACGGCAGTCGCGGCCCTCCCACCCGCGATGGTGGTCGCTACACTTCCGACGGTTGCGGGGAGGGAGGTCGCCGCATCACTGCCGCAGGCACTGAGCAGGAGTGGCAGGAGCATCAGGAGCGTCGCTCCCTGAGCGAGATGGCGAAAACCTCGGACACGATGACGTGGCATACGTTGCCTCCTTGCGATGAGGCGACAACGAATCCGGTCGTTCGCTGTCGCCTCACAATGCGCATCCTTGACTGGTACCGATGAACGAATGGCTACCGCTTGATCGTCCAGTGCGCGATATTCCAGACATCGGAGTCCGGATAGGAGAGGTTCACGCCGTCAAGACCCTTGACGTGCCCGGAGAGGTACCGCCGCGCGACGAGCGGGATGATGGCGTAATCCCCGACCAGCGCGGTGTCCGCCTTTTTGTAGAGATCGGCGCGCTTTGCCGGGTCGAGCGTGGTAGTCAATTCCTTCACGATGCCGTCGAAGTCCGCATTCGTCCAGCGCATCGGTTGCGTGCCCTTCCAGCCATTCGACTTCTGGGAAATCTGGTCGGACGTCAGGGCGGTGAAGTATGACTGCACATCCTGCGGGCTTGGGCCATTGGTGTACATTTCGAGGTCGGTCTCGAAGCGCGTGGTATTGTCCGGGTTGTCCGGTTGCCCGAAGAACACGGCGGAATCTACGGGCTTCAACTGCACGTCAATGCCGACCGCTTTCAGATTCTGCTGAATGATCAGCGATTCCTTATCGCGCACGGAGTTGACCGTGGTGCGGAAGGTAAACGAGAATTTCTTGCCGTCCTTGACGCGGATGCCGTCCGATCCCGGCTTCCATCCGGCGGCGTCAAGGAGCGTGATCGCCTGCTTCGGGTCGTACTTCCACTCGGGGCCGCCGTAGATGTTGGGAATGACCGAGTTAGTGGCGACTCCCGCGACACCGTAAAGGTTTTTCGCCATGGTGTCGCGGTCAATGGCGAAGGCAATCGCTTGCCGGACGTTCTTATCTGACCAGAAGGGGTTCTTGCTCTTCGGGTTGCTCTTTTCGCCATCAATCTCTATCGAGGGGTCGGAGAAGTTCACGAGGATTTTTTCCGTGCTCGTGCCGGCGACATTTTCCAGCACGCCGCCCGCGTCCGTGAACTGCTTGAAGATGTCCGGCGTGACCTGCGGGTTCCAGACGTAATCCGCCTGCCCCGTCTGCACGGCCTTCATCGCCGTCACGGCGTCACCGCCACCCTTCATCTCCACTTTCGCAAAGAAGGGCGCGTTCGGCTCGCGGAACTTCGGGTTCGCGTCGTACAACACGGTGTCACCGGGTTTGAAGTCCGTCACCACGAACGGCCCCGTACCAATGGGCTTGAGGTTGTACGGGCAGGCCTTCGCGTCGGCGCACCCTTGCAGCGAGTGCTTCGGCAGGACCGCGCCGTTCACCCCGGTGAAGGGGAGCATCCACGCGGGGGTGGGAGATTTGAAGGTGATCTTCACGGTAGTTGGGTCAACGGCGGTCACGTCTTTGATATAGGTGTAGTTGCTGCTCGTCGTTGTGCCATTCTCCGGCTTGATCACGAAGTTGTACGTGAACACTACGTCGTCCGCAGTGAACGCTTCGCCATCGGACCACACCACGCCATCCTTCAGCTTCCATATCACGCTGGAGCTATCCGCCGCGAGTTCGCCGTTCTGGGCCGAGGGAATTTCCTTGGCGAGCACGGGCACGTCCGGGATCAGTTTCCCATCGGTAAAGGTGGCGAGCGGTTCCTCCACGAGGCGGGAGGCGTCGAAATCCTTGGTGCCCAGGGAGAGATGCAGGTTCAGGATCGTCGGCGCCTGCCACCAGAGAAGCCGCAAGGTGCCGCCTTCGCCACGCTTCGAGGTCGCGGGCAAGGTGAGATTGGTCGGTGTGGCAGCGTTCGCCGCCGGAGCGGCGGTGCCGCCTGCCGGAGCGGTAGTACCGGCGGCAGCCATCGCGGCGGGCGTCGTGCCGCCGGTCATTCCGGCGGTCGCGGCTACGCCCGTCGTTGCGGCGGGTGTCGCGCCAGTGGTCATTCCGGCGGCAGTCGCGGCGGGTTTCGTGGCGCTTGTTGCCGCCGTCGGTGCGCTCGTCGCGGCCCCGCCCCCGGTGGTTGCGGGTGCGGTGGTCGCCGCGCTCCCCCCACACGCGGTGAGCAGGAGGGGCATGATTGTGAGCATGGCCGTCAGCCACCCCAGGGTGCGCAAGCCGCGAAAACGGTGTCGTCGTTGCATGAATTTTCCCCTTCTCCCACTTGCCGATGATTCGTCGCCGTAATTGGTAGCTGGTTGTTCGCTACTTCTTGAGCGTCCAGTGCGCGACATTCCAGACTTCCGTGGACCAGGGCGAGAACTGCACGTTGATGAGGTCCGACCGGTAGGCGGAGACGCTGTTGCGCAGCACGAACGGAACGCGGATGCCGTCGTTCACGATGTAATCGTCGAGCTTTTTCGCCAACTCCTTTCGCTTGCCGGCGTCAAGCTCGGCCTTGTACTGTGCGAACAGCTTGTCGTAGTCCGCGTCGGACCAGCGCATGATGTTACTCTTGCCCCAGTTGTTTGCTTTTGACGCGATCTGGTCCGTGGTAAAGCCTTCAAAGTACGATTGCGCGTCCGGGCGGGACGCGCCGGTGCCGATGATCTCGATATCTACCGTGAAGCGGGACGCGGCATCGGGGTTATCGGGCCGTCCGAAGAACACGGAGGCGTCCACGGACTTGATCTCCAGGTTCACGCCGATCCCCTTGAGGCTCGCCTGAAGAACCTGCGCCTCCTTGTCGCGCTGCGCGGTGGTCGTGGAGCGAATCGTCATGTTCATCTTCACGCCGTTTTTCTCACGGATGCCGTCGGCGCCCTTTTTCCAGCCCGCCTGATCGAGCAGGTCAGACGCCTTTTTCGGATCGTAGCTGGCGGGGGGACCGGAATCGCCGCGTGCGATGGGAATCGTGGTGTTGCCGGGGCTGCCACCTGGTCCCCAGAGGTTTTTCGCGATGGAGTCGCGATCCACGATGTACTTCATCGCCTGCCGCACGAGCGGGTCAGAAAAGTAGGGGTTCTTCGATTTTGGGCTACTCAACTCGCCATCCACTTCGACGCGGGGATCGGCGGTGTTCAGTTCGAGCAGTTCCACGTAAAACCCCGTGGGCGAGGCGAGGGTTTTGCCCGAATCGCTGACCTGCTTCAGGCTGGCCGGGTCAATCGTCAGGTTCCACGCATAATCGGCGTCGCCTGTCTGCACGGCCTTCGCGGCGGTGCCCGCGTCGCCGCCGCCCTTCCACTCGATCGTTGCGAAGTAGGGCGCGTTCGGCTCGCGGAACTTGTCATTGGGCTTGAAGGTCGCGGAGTCACCGGGCCGGAAGTCTGAAACGATGTACGGTCCCGTACCGACAGGCTTCAGGTTAAAGGGGCAGCCCATCGCGCTCATGCACATGCCGACGACGTGCCTGGGCAGGATTTCGCCCCCATCCCCGACGAACGGGATGAACCAGGCCGCGTTCGGCGCCTTGAATGTCACCTTCACGGTGGTCGGGTCTACGACCGTCACGTCTTTCACGTCCGCATAGGTGGCTGTGGAGGTCGAGCCGTTTTCGGGCTTCGCCACCCAGTCGTACGTGAACTTCACGTCGTCGGCGGTGAACGGCTGACCATCAGACCAGGTGACGCCGTCCTTCAACTTCCATGTCACGGTGGTGTAGTCGGCGGAAACGGTGCCGTTCTGCACCGAGGGGATTTCCTTGGCGAGGATGGGGATGTCCGGCAGGAGGGAGTTCGTGCTGATGCGCGCGAGGGGTTCGCTCACCATGGAGGAGGCATCGGTGTCCTTGGTGCCGTTCGAGAGATGGACATTGAGCACCGTGGGCGCCTGCCACCAGAGGAGCCGCAGCGTGCCGCCCTCGCCGCGCTTCGTGGTCAGGGGCGTGCCGAAGGGAGGGCCAGAAACCGACGATGAGGCTGCGGGCGCGGTGGTTCCGCTTCCCATTGTTGTCATGCTCGCCGGTGTATTTGCCACCGCTGCCGCAGTGCTTGCCACTGTTGCCGCTGCGGTGCCTGCCACCGTTGCCGCTTTCGTCGCGCCGCCGCTCGTGGCAACCGTCGTTGTACCGCCCGCAGGCGCAGCAGTATTCGGCGCAGCAGTATTTGTCGCCGTGCTTTCGCCCCCACAGGCCGCGAGGACGAGCGGCAGGAGCAACAGCGCGAGCGTGGCTTTGCGCCCCGCCGCATTCCCCAACCACCCCATCAGCCAACGCTTTCCCTGCCCCCGGTGATGCCGCATCGGTGCCTCCTTCTGTAGTATAAATACCGGACACGGAACAGACGACAAAACCCGCGTACGCGAAACGCGCGTCGCATTACTGCGGCGTGCATCGGTACGGAGCGCGCAATTGCAACAACACGGCAATTGTGCGCCTCCACAAGAAACAGGTGCGGAGATACGGTACGAGATCGCTTCTGCCTTGTCAATCATGCGAGACGATGATTGTCAGGTTGTCGGTTTATGCACAAATACCAATAGACAGGGCGCGTAATTCAGGCATTGTTCATAGGGGACGGATTGCAGTACAATCATTCGGCAATACTCTGAGACGAAACCTGCATCGGGGCAGGCCCTGTACGCCGATCGCAACCCGCAGTGTTCGCCTCCATTGAACCAGTCGCATTCCGGGCGGAGTTGGGAGATGACACGTCGCTACGAACGCGAGATCCTCGAACTACTGGAGCGCAAAGACCGGGAACACCGGGGGCGTGAACGCATCGAGCGGGTGCGGCGCAACATGGACCAGGCCCGGCAACGGGCGGCCTCGAACAACGAGACGTGGCAGCGAGTCGGCGCGTTGCGCTGGACGATTGCGAGCCTCGTGCTTGCCGTGCTTGCCTTTATCTTTCATACCACGATTCATGGGGTGACAAACATCGCCATCCTTGTCGCGGTCGCGCTGTTTTTTGTGCCGGTCTTTCTACGCCCCTCGTATACCTTGCGTGCGGACGACCCAATGTGGCGCGGGCAGCGCATCGAACCAACACCCTTTCCGCAGCGGCGGGGCGGGCCGTTCTGGCGCATTCGGCAGTTGTTCGGCACGGGCCGTCGTCATAAATAATGGCATGGCCGCGATGCATGTGAAACAGCGATCACGGGTGAATGGGTGAATGGGTGAAAGGAGCGGATGGTGATGGTGGCAACGGACAAGCCGACGGTCACGATTGAGTACTGCACGGCCTGAGGCTACTTTGAACGGGCCGCCAGTTTGGCGGACACGCTGTTGCAGACCTATCGGAACGCGATTGGCGCGCTCACGCTGATCCCATCAGACGGTGGCGTCTTTGAAGTCTCCGTGAACGGCGCCCTTGTGCATTCAAAGCAGGCGACTGACCGCTTCCCGGAGGAAGACGCGATCATGCGTGCCGTGGAGCAGGCAATCGAGGCATGATTGCGTCGTGTGCGACAGGTTTGGGGAAAGGGAGATGCATGGCCGGTCGTTCCCGCATTGCGCTGACGTTTTTCCTCTCACTGGCGACACTGACGGTGCTTGCGGGGTGCGGCGCGGGATCGGCGACGAGCACACCAGTGCTCCCGCCCCCCGGCACAATGGCGAGCGCCTTGAGTACACCGACCACGGTAGTCGTCTCGCTCTCCGCGCCGACGCTCCCTGCTTCGACACTTCCGGCGACGACGCCAGCGCCAGCAACGGTTGCGGTCGCTACGACGATACCGACGATGAGCAGGGCAACGGTGGCGCCGACAAGCGCGGTAGCGGCGACGCTTCCCGCGACCGCAATCGCCACTGCATCCCCTGCGGCACCGGCAAAGAATCTCGCGCCCGACATTCCGATCACCGATTCCAGTAAATGGTTCAACTCTCAACCCCTGACCCTCGCAGGGTTGCGCGGCAAGCCCGTGTTCCTCGTGTTCTGGTCGGACATATGACCGGATTGCCGGGCGGAGGTTCCGACCCTTAACCAATGGGCAAAGCAGTACAGTGCGCAGGGTTTAACGATTATCGGCGTGCATGGGCCGGATTTCCCTGAGCAGCCCACAGTCGCGCTCGGTGTGAAAGACTACAAAATGACCTACCCCGTGGTAGACGACGCGCAAAAAACGGTGTGGAAAGCGTACGGCATCACGTCTCGCCCCTCGTGGGCGCTGATCGGCAAGGACGGCGTCCTCGTGCAACGTGGCGCGGGAAGTGCGACGACTCCCCAGATACAGAAGCAAATCGAAACCGCATTGCGGTAGCGAACCGCATGATCGGTCGAAGAAACGCGAAGAACGCAAAGAACGCGGAGGGGAAAAGGGAATGGGGATCGAAGACGTACCGGGATCGCATTGCCTTTTCCACCATTATATTTCCTATGTGTTCTTTGCGTCCTTCGCGTTTCTCTAAGCATCTAGCAGGATTCCGTATGATTCAGGCTACACGTCCATCACGCTGCCGTCAGCGGCCCATGCGCCGCGTGGAATGCCGACGGGCCGCATCGGGCTGGCAGCGAGGGCGTCTTCGTCAAGGTCTACGCCGAGGCCGGGGCGTTCCGGCACGACGAGGTGCCCGTTCTGCACCGCCCACGGCTCCCGCAGCACGCGGTCACGGTACGGGGCCGAGCGGACGAACTCAAGGATCAGGAAGTTCGGGATGGCGAGCGCGAGGTGCGCGGCGGCGGCGGTGGAGACCGGCCCCTGCGGGCTGTGCGGCGCGACCTGCACGTAGTACGCCTCCGCCATCGCGGCGATCTTTTTCGTCTCGGTGATGCCGCCCGCGTGGCAGAGATCGGGCTGAATGATGTCCACCACCCGCTTCTCGAACAGGGGAACGTAGTCCCACTTCGAGTACAATCGCTCGCCCGTGGCGATGTCCATCTTCGGCCCCGCCGCGCGCACGCGGGCGAGGGCGTCCAGGTCGTCCGGCTGCGTCGGTTCCTCGAACCAGAGCAGATTGTGCGGCGCGAGGGCTTCCATCAGGCGTACGGCGACGGACGCGCGACTGCGCCCGTGGTTATCTATCATGATGTCCACCGATGGGCCGACGACCGACCGCAAGCGACCGACGCGCTCGGCAAACGCCGCGATCATTTCGGTCTCAGGTAGCGCGGAGTCCCCCGCCCACGCGCCCGTTTTCACCGCTGTAAAGCCGTCGGCGATGTCGCGTCGCGCGTCTTCTTCCAGCAGGTCGGGATTGTAAATGCCGACGTGGGTGTAGAGGCGGACGCGCTCGCGCGTCGGGCCTCCAAGCAGGCGGTATACCGGCACGCCCCACGCCTTGCCCCGGATGTCCCACAATGCCATATCGAGGGCGGCGAGGGCGGAATTGAGCACGATGCCGCCACGCCAGAAGCCGTGGCGAAAGAGCGCCTGCCAGTGGTGTTCGCTGGCGAGTGGGTCTTTACCGACCAGCGCCTGCCCCAGTTCCTCGATGCACGCGCGCACCGTGGTTTCTTTGCCTTCCAGCGTCCCCTCACCCCAGCCGTACAGCCCGCTATCGGTGATGACCTTCACGAAAACCCAGTTGCGTGGCTCACCCCACGTCACGTACGTGCGCAGTTCGGTAATCTTCATCGTTACCCCCTCCATCCGTCATCCATGTGTTCGCCGTCTGGCGTGTACGCTACGGGCTTGCGACCGCGAATGCAAGCGTGCCCCCACGATTTCATCGTTGATACGTTTGGACATCGGGCGGCGCGGGAAGGGAGAATTGAACCGCGAAGGCACGAAGGAAATGCAAAGCGACCAAATATTTCTTTTTCATTGTTCCCCTTCGCGCCTTCGCGGTTCAATCATCTTTGCCCTTGACGAACATGCGGGGCGGGGGTGCAATAGAGGGGTAGCACCGCAACGGCGCGGTGCGGCATGGGAGGCATGGCACGATGCAAGGCAAGCGTTTCGTTCTGATTATGGTCGGTGTGTTGCTCATCCTCACCGTGATGTATCTCGGTGGCAGCGCAACAATCGTGAAAACCAAGGCGGATGTCTGCCAGGGTTACGTTTCCGCGACCGAGCGCGCCGACTGTGCCGCCACCGCAACCGTCGGCAAGCCACCAAACCTGATTAGGTACCACTAATTGCCGACAGTCGCTTACCGGCAATCACGGTGATCGCCCGGTCACTCGTTCGTGTATTTCTGCTCGATATTAAAGAGTACCCAGTCGTACTGTGTGCTGGCGATGGGGGTGCCGCAGTACTGGCAGACGGAGATGTTGCCGAGTTCGAGTGGCGCGCCACAGTTCGGGCAGGTGCGGCTGAGGTAGCTCGTTTTCGTGGTCTTTGCCGTGCCGGAACGGCTGAATGTCCAGTATTCCGTGTACGGGCGGGGCGTGCGCCAACCGTCAATTACCTGCCCGGTGCGCGTGTCCTCGTACCAGTCGGCGGCGGAAGCGTCAATGCGGCAGACGAGGATGTCATCCGTGGCGTTGTGGTCCACCTGTACGATGCGCGTGCCGCTGATCACCACATCGCTCATCACGTTGCGGCGGTGCGCGTCGCGGTCGCCTTGCAGCTGCATCGTCAGGCGGTTCGCCTCGCCTTCTCCCAGGAACGGCAACGCGGGTGAAAGGTCGCCATGCACCCACGCCGCGTTAAGCGTGGTGTATGCCGTCTCGACCCGGTCTTTGAAGTGCGCCTCGTCAAAAGCGGGGTCACGCTGCTTGATCTCGTTCAGGCTCGCCGCGATCTGGGCGTCGGACTGTTGCCAGCGGCCGATTTCTTCCCCGCGCGTCGGCGGTGGGAGCGCGTCCACGGGCACGATCTGCCGTCCCCCGCCGCCGTCCGGCATCCCGGTGTCGTACGCGGAGTTCCCCATCTGCCGACGGCTCCGGGAGACCGCGATGAGCACGAGGACGACGAGAATGACGATCAGCACGAAGATAATCAGGCCAACGACCGAGCCGCCACCGCTCGAATAGCTCGGCCCACTCGAGTAGCCGCCGCCTGAATAGCCACCGCCGCCGGGTATCACCACGACACCGCCACCACCGGAGCGGCTGCTCCCACTCGAACCGCCCCCGCTCGAACCACCGGAACTGCCGCCCCGGCTGACGCTCGAATGGCTGCCACCACCGGGACGCGCGTCCACGACTGCGGCGGGAAGCACGAGGGCGAGCAGCAACATGCCAAGCAGCACTGCCGGAAGTAGCCACGTCGGTCGTGGTCGTAGTCGCGGTTGTTCCTGTGTATGATCCTGCACCGTGTCTATGCTCCCGCCGTGTCGCGCCAGTCTTATCGGATGCGCGACACGCTCGCAATTTCTCCCATTGCCATCTGTTAATTATACGTCAACCACGCGCCAGCAGTTCCTATGACGTGAGTCGGGCGGGCAGAATGCCCTCACGCTCAAAGACGCGGCGCAGGATGGCGAGGGTGCTGGCATAGGTGCTATCCAGCCCGTAGTACGACAGACCCCGCGCGCCCAGGGTATACGCCCGCGAGTACGGGGTGTCCGAGGCATAGTGGATCAGGCCGAAGTCTACCGGCACCTGCGTGAAGTTGACGTTTTCGTCCTGTGGCGTGCGTGTGGAAAACACGTCTTCGTAGAGCGCTCCCAGGTACGGCCCCGCCTCCATCTCGACCACGGTGTAGTTGCCCCGGTAGTAGAGATCGAGGTACGCCTGGTTTTGCAGAAACGTGCCGCGCGTCGTCAGGGCGCGCTGGTTGTCGAGCGCGGAGCCATAGACGAGGTACGGCGCGAGGTGTTCATAACGAAAGCAGTTGTTTAGCCAGTACGTATTGCCCGTGTGCTCGTCATAGACCGTGCTACTGAGCATCACATCGCCGATGCGCCCGTTGAGCGTCGCGGCCTTGCCGAGCACGTACACCCCCTTGAGCGCGGCGACATCCACCGCGACCTGCGTGAGAATGTGGTTTGCCGCCATGCCAAGCGGGTAGTTAATGTTTACGATCAGCGCGTCAGACGCGGCAACATCCGGCACGCCGTCCGTCAGCAGCCGGGGATCGAGGTCGTCCGCGTGCAGCTTGGCAATTTCGATCACCTGAATGCCACAGTCGAGCGCGCCTTCACTTGGCAGGGAGGTAATGCCGCGCGCCTCCTCCTCGTGCCCGCGCTGCTCGCGCTCCTCCGGGTACTGGGCGAAGTAGCCGCGCGCGGCGAAGTAGAGAAAATTGTCCCACGAGGCACGCACGGCGCCCCGCATCATTTTGTCGTACTCCGGCAGGAGTTCGGGGTGGCGCGTCTCCTGTATGTAGCGAATCAGGGTGTCACGGCGGCGGCGGGTGGCGCCGGAAAGCACATTGATGATCGAGTGCGTGTTGGAGGACACAAAGTACACGGGGCGATCCGTGAGACCGTGCCGCTGGAGATGGGCGCGCACGGGTTGCCACCAGCGCCGCGTCACGCGGCTGTAGCCGGTATGCGTGCCGCCGAGCATTTGCAGCGTCATGTTTTTTTCCGTCTCGCCGACCGCCAGGAGCGTTTGCCAGAAGGCGACGCCCCACGCGCTCCGGAGCCGCCCCCAGTCGCGCGCCTCGATCATCAGTGCGCTCCGACACGCCTCGGCGGTCGCTTCTTCCTCCTGCGCAGTGGCCCCTGCGGCACAGCGGCGCACGCTTTCGAGCAGCGCGGGGGAGGCGTGAAGCAGGGTGTGCAGCTTGTTCCACTCGATCTGATAGGCGACGAGCGTCGGGATCAGGTCGTCGAGATCGGACACGGAGGCGATGAACACGGCAAGTATGTGGTCGTCGTCGTACCACCACTTGCGCCGCCGACCGGGGGAGGTCACGGGCTGCCAATGATCTTCCACATCCACGTACCCCGCTTGGGCGAAGATGCGGGCCGTCTGGCCGAGCACCACCGCCGAGACGCGCTCAATGCAGTCGGGAAGGCGTTGCACGGAGTACATGAATGCCGCCATGTCCGGCTCCGGCGCTTCGGCGAGGGAGTGAAGGCTGCTGTGAATGCTCAAGTGGGCGGGCGCGAGTGTGCGTAGCCGGATCGCCCCCGTGGAGCGCAGAAGCGTGGTGTAGGTGCGCACATAGAGGTCTACGTCGCGCTTGCCCGCCACCTCGCGCTCGGCAAAGGTGCCGGAAAGAGTCGTCGCGTCCGTGTGCGCGTCACTCACACGCGTTGGGGCAGGAGCGGTGGGAGCGGCAGGACTGGCGGAAGCGTCCGGGGCATCCGGGGGCATCATCGGTGGTGAGGCCATCGGGCGGAATCCTCTCTGATGCGGCCGCAAATTGACCGTTCGATAACGTCAGGACGCACGCCCGTATTATGCCATGCCCGGTCATGCCCTGCCCCGCGACAGGGAACGGTAGACAACAGACCTATCGGTAACCGGCAGGCCGAAAACACGCGAGTTTCTTTACACTTTTTTCGCACCGCCGCACCGCTTCAGGCGTATGCTATTGGAACGATGGATTCCTCTGCCGATCCTCCCCATTTCCTTTGGAGGGTAAAGAGATGCGAACAGCGCACACGCAGACCACAAGCCCGCTCACCGTTTCCGTTAATCCCGCCGAGGCGTCGCTCCCGTTACCGCCGCTTGCCCCACTGGGGGAAGTGGACCGAGCGGGTCGGTGGCTCTGGCTGACGTTCGCCTTCTTCGTAGTTACGCTCACGCTCGGCCTGGCGTGGGATCGCTTCTGGCACACGGCGCACCGCTTCGAGACTTTTTACTCGCCGCCGCACCTCTTTATCTATGGCACGACGCTGATTACGGCGGCGCGAGTGGGCTGGGCGGCATGGTCGCCGAAAACGCGGGGACGGTTCGCGCCCGTGCTGCGTCATCGCGTGTTCGGCACGCTCTCCGGCCCGGTGGGGCTGACGGGCGTTGGGTTAGTGCTGCTCGGCTTCGCGGGGCTGGTGCTCGATAACGCATGGCACACGCGCTTCGGGCTGGACGAAACAGGTTGGTCTACGCCGCACGCCATGATTGGCTGGACGATTTTCGCCATCGCCCTCGGATTCATGGCTTGTCGCCTCGCACTGCGGGAGCAGCGCCCTCTCGGCATCGCGGTCGCGGTGTTACTTGGCTGGTGCGTGCTCACCTTTACGGCAACGCCAGTGCTCGGCCCCTTCGAGAAAAACTTCACCCCGGCGTATATCGCGGCCCAAACGGAAGCCATCACGCACTTCCCCGCCATCGCATCGCAACCGGGCGTAGACCATGTGCGGCGCATCACGGCAATGGCGAACCTGACGCGCACGAACCCCGCCTTTGCCCTCTTTGGCGCGGCGTGGGTCGGGCTGACGCTCGCGCTCGTGCGCGCGTTCGACCGCCGCTTGCGCGTGCTGTTGCTCGTGGTGGCGCTCTGGTCGCTGCTGCAACTGCTGGGCGACCGGGGTAGCGCGCAGAAGCTCGCGCAGTACGGGCTGGCGTGGCGCGCACCGGCGCAGTGGTTGCCCGCACCCATCCTGCCCGCCGCGCTTGCCTACGCTCTGTTTGTATGGCGACGCGCGCGTGAATGGGTCGCATGGGGCGCGGCAGGGCTGACCTTTGGCCTGTGCGCATTCGCGGTCTGGGGCAGGGGCGCGGGGCCGCTCTGGCTGCTCGCCGTACTCGCCGCCCCCCTCATCTGCATCGCCGGGGCCACAGTCGGTGAGCGCATCCGCCGCATGATTGAGCGCCCGACCGCGAACGACCTGCTCCGCCTCGCCCCCCTGATCGCCGTCACCGCCCCGATCTTCCTCGGCCTCATAGATCTCTGGCTGCGGCACAGCATTCCCTAAGAATATTCACCACAGAGACACAGAGGGCACGGAGGAATGCAAAAGAAAACATGATTCTTTGTGTTCTCTCTGTACCCTCTGTGTCTCTGTGGTGAATCTCCCCCACCGGACGTGGTAGGATGCGGCTATCGGAGTCGTGGATGCAGTGGAGAGGATGGCACGGATGGTGACGGCAGCAGAATTGATGGAGAGCGCGGAAGAGATCGCCCCCGGCGTGGTGGCGGACCGGCGCTATTTGCACCAGCACCCGGAACTCGGCTTTCAGGAGGAAGGCACGGCCCGCCTCGTGGCGGAGCGGTTGCGCGCCCTGAATCTGGACGAGGTGCGCACGGGGATCGCGCAAACGGGCGTGATGGGCGTGCTGCACGGCGGCAAGGGACCGGGAAAGACCGTGCTCCTACGGGCGGACATGGACGCCCTGCCAATTACCGAGTTGAACGATGTGCCCTATAAGAGCGAGAACGAGGGCGCGATGCACGCCTGCGGGCACGACGCGCACACGGCGATGTTGCTCGGTGCGGCGCGGGTGCTCGCGGCGCGGCGGAACGAGTTCGCGGGCACGATCAAGTTCATCTTTCAACCGTCGGAGGAAGCGAACGGCGGCGGCGCGAAGCCGATGATCGAGGCGGGCGTGATGGAAAACCCGCATGTGGATGCGGCATTTGGCATCCATGTCGGCAGCAACCTGCCCGCCGGGGTAATCGCGGTCAAAGGAGGGGCGATTAATGCCGCCACCGACGGCGCGCGCGTGACGATTCGGGGCCTCGGCGGGCACGCCGCGCGCCCACACAAGGCGATTGACCCCGTAGTGATCGGGGCGCACTGCATCATCGCGCTGCAAACGCTCGTCGCCCGCGAGGTAGACCCCTTCTCGCCCGTGGTGCTCACCGTGGGTAGCCTGCATGGCGGCACGGTCTCGAACGTGATCCCGGAGGAGGCGTATTTTCTCGCCACCATCCGCACGACCACCGAGGAGACACGGCAGTTGATGGCGGAGCGCATCCCGCAAATCTGCCAGGGAATCGCCGAGACATTCCGTGCCACGGCGGATACGCAGTACACCTTTGGCTACCCGCCACTCGTGAACGACGAGGAAGGGGCGGCGCTCGTGCGCGAAGTGGCGACCGAAGTCGTCGGGGCGGAGCGCGTCATGACGGCGGAAGCGGGGATGGGCGGCGAAGACATGTCGTTCTTTATCAACGCCGCCCCCGGCGCGTTTTACCGCCTCGGCGTGCGCAATGAGGCGCAGGGCAAGACGTACGGCCATCATCACCCGCGTTTCGACGTGGACGAAGATGCGCTCGCCACCGGCGTCGCCATGCATGCGGCAGTGGCGCTGCGGTATCTGGGGCAGTAAGCGGCGGACGGTAGATGGTGAATCGGGGCAGGGCCAATGCGTGGTGGCTCTGAATGCCCTAACCCCCAACCCCTTCCCTAAAGGGAAGGGGTTTGTACCCTTGCAAATATGCAGCGCATGAGGAACATCGAAGCATTGCAGTAAGTCACCCCTTCCCTAAAAGGAAGGGGCCGGGGGTTAGGGCATTCAGAGCCAGGGATGAGAAGAACGCATAAGCCCTGCGAATTAGTGCCCCTGCGTATTGCAGGGGCACACTCCGTCTATTCGCCTTATGGCAGGTCTTCCGGGCCGTGATCCACATGCGCCATATAGAACTTCAGGATGGCGTCGCGGTCAAAGGATTGCAGGGGCAGCTTCCAGTCCCAGGCAAGGGCAGTGATCGGCGTGTCCATGTGGTCGTATGGCGTGACCACGACCTTGACGCGCCCGTATTTGGCGACGGGCAGCGAGGTGTACAGTTGTTGCACCTGGCGCATGGTGTCCGCGTCCGTGCCCGGTTTGTAGAGCAACACGATGCAGCCGTGTTCGAGGCTATGCACGAACTCGCCTTCCGGCAGGCCGTTCGGGTACATAGGCGTTGGGTAAACGCCCGCGTCCGGCGCGACGGGGTAGTGCGGGCCGGACGCGGGCGGGTAGGATTTGTATTCGATCTTGCTGCCCACATCCACATGTGTGCGGCCCTCGTCCGGCACCGAGGTGCCGACGTTCTGCGCCACCACTTCCGCGCTCTGCGTTGAGCGCACCCGGCCCACGACCACAAATGCCGCCACCGCGATGAGCGCGAGGATCACGAGCGCACTCGCGCCCACGGCAAGGAGGGTGCGACGGCGGGCCGCCTTTGCCCGCGCCGCCGCTTCCGCCGCACGCCGCTCGCGTCCGCTCGGGTTGTTTGAGCGGGGGCCACTCGGTCGGTCGCCCTTGAGATCGTCCGCGAACTCCCGCTTCGGCGCCGGGGTAATTTTTCCCATCGGTTTTGTCTCCGGTCGTGTCGTGCCGCTCCCCAATACGGGAAGTATAAGCGGGATAGGTGTTGCACGCATCACTGCCACCGACCAGGCCAGAACGTATATGTTTGGGCGGCGGGGGCGGCGGGGAGAATTGAACCGCCAAGACGCCAAGGAATTAAGGAAAATCATCTTTGTTCTTTTGTGTTTCCTTGGCATCTTGGCGTCTTGGCGGTTCAAGTTCCCTTTGATTCTGCGAATTTCCCCTTGACGCAACCGCGCCCCTCCCGCATCCTTTCCCCTCGGAACCGGGGTGGCAGCCGCAGATGGGGGAAGCACACATGAGCATCACGAGTGCGGGCGGGACGACATGGACGGACGACGCGAACGACAAGCTGACCGCGATGCTCGCGGAGTTGCCGGAAGACGGGCGGGCGGCGCGCGAGACCGCCATTCGCCGCGCGGCGGAAGCTTTCGCACGCGGGCAATCGCGCTACCAGTTGGGCGATATCGTGAATCTCGAATCCATGCTCGTTGGCTGGATTCGCACCACACCCACAGCGGAACGCGATCAACTCCCGGAGCTATTTGCTCATCATGGTCTCGATTGGGCATCCTTCGCGGAGTACAGCGTACCGAAATAAAACAAGGCGGAGGGGAGGGCTAGACATGGCAGCAGTAATGGAGACGGATAGCGTGCAGGTACGCGGGGCACGACGGCTCCGGGGCAACGTGCGCGTACCGGGGGATAAGAGCCTGAGCCACCGCGCGCTGCTATTCAATGCGCTCGCGGAAGGCACGGCGCGTGTGCGTGGCTCGCTCGACGGCGCGGACTGCCGCACCACCCTCGCCGCCCTGCGCGCGATGGGCGTGTGCATCGAGGCGACCGGCGACGATCTGACCGTGCATGGCGCGGGGCTGCACGGCCTGCGTGAACCGCTCGACGTGCTCGATTGCGGCAATAGCGGCACGACTACGCGCCTGCTGCTCGGCATCCTCGCGGGACAGCCCTTTTTCACCGCGCTCACGGGCGATGGCTCGCTGCGCCGCCGCCCGATGGGGCGTGTCACGGAGCCGCTCTCCCGGATGGGCGCGCGCTTCCTGGGGCGTGGCAACGATGCGCTCCTGCCGCTCGCGGTGCGGGGCGGCGCGCTGCACGGCATCGAGTATGCCCTGCCCGTCGCCTCGGCGCAGGTCAAGAGCGCCCTGCTCCTCGCCGCGCTGTTTGCGGATTCCCCGACCACGCTCACGGGGCGCACCGATTCGCGCGACCACACGGAGCGGATGCTGCGGGCGATGGGCGCGCACATCACGGAACAGGATGGGGCGATTACCCTTACGCCCGGTGCGCCGCTGGTCGCGCGGGACGTAGACGTGCCGGGAGACATCTCCTCCGCCGCCTTCTGGCTCGTCGCCGGGGCGGCGCACCCCGACGCCGAAATCACGGTCACACACGTCGGCGTCAACCCGTCACGCACGGGCATCCTCGACATGCTGCACCTGATGGGCGCGGACGTGACGATGGCGAACGTGCGTGAAGTTTCCGGGGAGCCGGTCGCCGACCTCACTGTGCGCTCGTCGCGGCTGCGGGGCGCGGAGATCGGCGGCGCGCTTGTGCCACGCGGCATAGATGAACTCGTGGTGCTTGCCATCGCGGCGACGGTCGCGGAAGGGCGCACGATCGTGCGCGATGCCGCCGAACTGCGCGCCAAAGAGTCCGATCGCATCACCACCGTAGTGGAAGGGCTGCGTCGGCTCGGCGCGCGGGCGGAAGCGCGAGACGACGGCTATGTGATTGACGGCCCGAATGCGCTCATTGCCGACGCACTGGAAAGCCACGACGACCACCGCCTCGCAATGACGTGGGCCGTCGCCGCCCTGCTCTGCCCGGACGGCGAAGCGACGGCGATTCACGGTGCGCATTGGGCGGATGTTTCCTACCCCGGCTTCTGGGAAACACTGGATTCACTGCGTGCCTGATATGACGGACATGGCGACTATGCCCCGAATGCGCTTTTGCCCGCGATGCGGCACGGCCCTCGAAGCGTGGAACGACGGCGGCACGATGCGCGGGTGGTGTCCGGGGTGTGGGTACGTGGCGTATCAGAACGCGAAGCCCACCGCCGGCGTACTCATCACGCGGGGGCGCTTCGTGCTGCTCGGACAGCGCGCCATTGAGCCATATCGGGGATGGTGGGACATCATCGGCGGCTTTCTCGAAGCCGGTGAACACCCCGAAGACGGCGCGAGGCGCGAGGCACGGGAGGAAACGGGCCTCGATGTCACGCTCGGCCCGCTCCTCTCGATTGGCATGGGCCGCTACAACGATGAAGACTGGACATTGAATATTTACTACATCGCGTACGCCCCATTGGGTGAACCGCAGGCGAACGACGACGTGGCGGCGCTCCGCTGGTTCGAGGCCGACGTCCTGCCCGACGCGATTGCCTTTCCCCAGCCACAGCGACAGGTGCTGGAGGACTGGCGACGGTGGCTGAATGCGCGGCCCACGACCCCGGAAGGAGCCTGACGCACTGATTCGCGCTCTCGATTACAGACAAGCGGTATGCGGACGAATAATACCGATTCCCGATGTATCCTTCCTGGGAAAGGTGGAAGAACCCCTCCCCCTTGCGGGTAGCGGCGGGGGAGGGGAGGGGGCTATT
>JAABUQ010001222.1_pt1 | contig 56378 bp, 50 predicted proteins | sample 5560001 | NCBI WGS metagenome assembly JAABUQ01 (sample SAMN10711888, study PRJNA513371) | rock metagenome | isolation source: Antarctica rocks | place: Antarctica: Victoria Land, Finger Mt nord | collected 2015-12-18
TCTCGATCGACATCGCCGACATCGACGTGGGCGACAACATCGGCGCCAACCTCCAGGCCGCCCAGGCCGAGGCCGACACCCGGGTCGCCCGGGCCAAGGCCGAGGAGCGCCGGGCCTTCGCCGTCGCCCTGGAACAGGAGATGATCGCCTCGGTCCAGGAGAACCGCGCCAAGGTGATCCTCTCCGAGGCCGAGATCCCCCTGGCCATCGCCGAGGCGTTCCGCAAGGGGAACCTCGGCGTCACCGACTATTACAACCTCCGGAACGTCCAGGCCGACACCGAGATGCGCTCCTCGATCGCCGGCAACGGCCCCAACAGCGTCCGCCGCGAGCCGGTCAACTCCTGACAGGACCTCGCCGCCGTTTCGAGCCAGCCGAGCGTCCGCCGGGAGGGGCCCGCCGATGGGGAATGCGAACAACTGGGATCAACTGATCCGCCTGATCGTGCCGCTGAGCTTCATGGCGATCTGGGCGATCACCTCGCTGTTCAACCGCGAGTCGAAGCCCATGCCCCGGCCGGGCGGGACGCCGATGCCGGGCCCCCGGCCGGGCGAGCCCACGATGCGCTGGGGCCCTCCCAACGGGGACTTGAACGCCGCCGCCAGCCGCCGAGGCTCGGCCAACGGGGCGGACGACGACATCCTGGTGATCCGGCCCAGCCCGACCCTCCGGCCCGGCCAGCCCCGGGGCTCGCAGGGCGGGGCGGGGGGCCTGGCTCCTCGCCGAGGGTCGAAGGCCAAGCCGGCCTCGGTGCCCCCGAAGCGCGCCGAGTCGGTCTCGACCCGGCCGAAGCTCGCCGGGGTGACGCAGAACGTCAACCAGCAGCTCACCCGGTCGATGCTCGACCTGTCCCCCCTGACCACCGCGGCCCCTTCGGCGACGTCGACCACGGTCGGGCTCTCGACGGCCGCGACCGCCCCGGCGAAGTCGACCTACATCGCCCCCAGCACCGTCCTGGCGATCTCGCTCCGCGACCCGAGCCGGCTCCGCGAGGCGTTCCTCGTCAACGAGCTGCTCCAGCCCCCGCTGGCCCTCCGCGCCAGGCGAGCCGGGCGGCCCTGAGCAGTCGGCGACCCTCGATGCGACCCGAAAGCCGGGCCGGCCGAACTTCGGCCGGCCCGGCTTTTTTCTTGAGCGGCCGGCCGCCCCGAGCCGATGGGAAGGTGGATCAACAGGCCTTCGAAGCTCCGCTGACGGTATGGCCCGCCCGCGACGACGCGGGCGGTCGCTCCAGGGATGGGGTGCGTCGCCGACGATTGACGATGCCGCCGCTTCGCAATGTCAGGTTCCCACCCATCCCCGCCGCCGCATGACGGAGACGCTCGATGATCACCCGCAACCCCCGGCTCCTCCGGGCCGGCCTGGTCGCCCTCGCGGCTTCCGGGCTGGTCGGCCCGGGTCTCGATAGCCCCGCGATCGCCGCCGAAGACGCCCGCAAGATCGCCTGGCGCGAAGACCTGGGCCAGGCGCAGGCCGAGTCGAAGTCGCGCGACCTGCTGCTCTGGATCCAGTTCACCGGCCCCTGGTGCATCAACTGCCGGCGGATGGACCGCTCGACCTTCGTCCACGGGGGCGTGGTCGCCGAGTCGCGCGAGCGGTTCGTCCCGGTCAAGCTCCGCTCCGACGAGCACGAGCACCTGGCCCAGACCCTGGGCCTGACCATGCTCCCGGCCTCGGTGATCGTCCGGCCCAACGGCGAGGTCGTCGAGAAGTTCGAGGGGTACGGCGATCCCGAGGCGTTCGAAGGGTTCCTGCTGACCGTCCTCCGGGCCGAGGGGCGGTCGGCCGAGCAGGTCGCCGCCCGGGCCAAGGCCAGGGCCGAGCGGGACAACGCCCTGGCCCTGGCCGGCTTCTGCCCGGTCGCCCTCCTGAAGGACCAGAGGCTCGTCGCCGGCAAGGCCGACCTGACCGCCGAGCATGACGGCCGGGTCTTCCGGTTCGCCGACCAGTCGAGCCGGCTCGCCTTCCTCGAACGCCCGGGCTACTTCGCCCCGGCGAACGACGGCCGGTGCCCGGTCAGCCAGGTCGACCGGGGCGACTTCCTGACCGGCGACCCGCGCTGGGGGGTGGTCTACACCGGCCACCTGTACCTGTTCAAGGACGGCACCGAGCGCGACCGGTTCGCCAGGGACCCCGAACGATACGCGCACGTCGACGCCCAGGGGCGGGCGACCTGCCTCCACTGCCGGAGCCGCTACTCCCTGGCATCGCGGGCGCCGACCCGATTCTCGGCGACCTACGCCCCCCAGGACCACGCCCCTCCCGCGCCGAGCCGGCTGGACGCCCTGATGGCGGGCAACCCGATCGTCCGCCGCTGAGGCCCGGGCCGATGGCTTGAAAGCGGATCGGGCCGCCCCCTCCTTGCCAGGGGCGGCCCTGTTCGTTTCGAATGGCCGGGGGGCGTCCTCGTCGGGCCGAATCGGCGCGGCCAGGGCGGGTCCCGGTTGTCGTTCGCCGGTGGGAGATTTCGAGGTCAAGGGCAGGGGGGCGTGTCCGGCCAAGGTCGACGCGTCCCCGTCGCCCCGGGACGAGGCCCGGCCCGCGACCAAGCCAGCCCGCCCCCGCCTCGGCAATCCAACGCCGCGTCCCGATGGTCCGCGACGGCGACCCGGATGGTCGCCGATCGCGGGGAGAACCCGGCGACGCGAAGACCGGCCCCACGAGCCCAAGGAGTAGTGCCCGATGACCGTCCGCTGGAAACCCCTCCTGATCCTCTCCGGACTGTTCGTGGTCGTCGCCCTGGTGGGCCTGATGGCCATCGCCACCGTCATGGGCTCCAAGAGCACCGCCGACGTCCTGGCCAGGGCCAGGGCCGAGCGCAAGGCCGGCAAGTTCGAAAACGCCAAGCTCGACTACCAGATCGCGCTGAAGCAAGACGGCCGGAACCCCGAGATCCACGAGGAGATGGCCGACTTCTACGACACCTGGGCCGCCCAGGCACCGGCCGAGAAGAAGGCCGAGCTGCGGGGGCTCTGCCTGGCCTCGCTCGCCGCGTCGGCCAAGAACGGCCCGAAGCGGGTCGAGCCGAGGCGGCGGATGCTGGCCGAGGCCCTCAAGCAGGATGACCTGGCCGAGCAGGGCCGCTGGGCCAAGGAGGTGATCACCCTCGACCCGGGCAACCTCGACGCCCACTACGCCCTGGCCTCCGAGGGGCTCGACGGCGCCTCGCCCAACCTGCCCGAGGTCCGCCGCCACCTCAAGCTGATCGACGCCGAGTCCCCCCGCCGGCCCAGGGCCGACTGGCTCGCCGCCCGGATCGCCAACCTGGCCAACGACCGCCCGGCCCTCCTCCAGATCCTCGACCGGGCCAGGGCCGCGGCCCTGCCCGAGGACGCCCACCCGATCGACCGGATGGCCCTGCTCCGGCTCCGGGCCCTCGATTGCCGGCACAGCCCCGACGTCCCCGCCCTGGCCGGCCGGGTCGAGGCCGTCACCCGCGAGGCCCTCGCCGCGGCGGCCGACCCGGCGATCCCTTCGGCCCGGATCGCCCGGATCAACCTCCTGATCGAGGAGGTCCAGCGGAACCTGATCGCCATGGCCGAGGAGCAGCCGGCCGCCCGCGAACGCCTCAAGGGCTACGCCGAGACGCTCGACGGCGCCTCGGAGACCATCTTCCAGAAGTCCCTGGACGCCAAGAATGGCGCCGAGTTGAACGTCTACCTCGCGTACGCCGACCACCTCCGCTTCCGCGACCACCGCGACCGCTGCCTCGTCGTCGTCAACCAGGGCCTGAAGTCGCCCGCGGGGGTCAAGCAATCCGGCGGCGAGTCCGCCCTCGGCCTGCACGCCCTGGCCGTCGAGGCGATCCTGGCCAACTTCAACGACCCAGCCCGGTATGACGCCGCCGCCCCGCACATCAAGTCCTTGATCGAGGGCAAGGCCGAGCGGTTCCAGGCCCTCGGCCACCTGTTCCAGGGGGCGATCGAGCTGGAGAAGGCCGGCATGGTCGCCGACGCCCAGGCCCCCGAGGTCCCCAGGGCCGAGCAGTCCAGGCTCCGGGCCTCCGCCTTGGGCCACCTCCGGATCGCCGCCTCCCAGCTCCCCCACCTGGCCGAGGCCCAGGCCCGCTACGGCGTGGCCCTGATCCTCAACCAGGAGCCGGCGATGGGCCGGCAGTACCTCCAGCTCGCCCAGCGCCTGGGCAACCTCGAGCCGCAGTACCAGATCTGGGCCGCCTGGTCGGTCGTCCAGGCCGGCTACCCCGAGGACGCCGAGCCGATCGTCGCCCGGATGCTCAAGGCCATCGAGCAGGGGAGCCTGCCCCGGACCCTCGAAGGGACCCTCCACCTGCTCAACGGCGAGATTCACCAGGCCCGCCGCTCGCCCAGCGACCTGAAGAAGGCGATCGACGAGTATTCCCGCGCCTTCGCCAACGGCCAGGACGCCAGCCCGGCCGTCGAGCTCCGCCTGGCCCAGATCGAGGTCATGCTCGGCCGCCCCGCCGACGCCCTCAAGCGGATCGACTGGCTCGTCTCCAAGGGGAAGGCCGGCCCCTCGGCCGAGAACCTCGCGGTGCTCACCCTCGGCGAGCTGAAGCGCGAGGGCGACGCCCGCAAGCGGCTCGACGCCGCCCGGGCCCGGTTCCCCGAGAGCGGCGAGCTCGCCGTCCTCGACGCCTCGCTCCGGCTCAGGGCCAAGGACCCCCGGGCGGCCGAGCGGGTCCTGACCGACTTCCTGGCCAAAGTGCCCGACAACATGGCCGCGATCCAGCAGAAGGCCCAGATCCTCGCCCAGGAGCTCGACCGCCCCGCCGACGCCCGCAAGCTCCTCGGCTCGGTGGCCGACACCACCGACAACTCCGCCCCGGTCGTCCAGCTCGCCCTCCTGGAGCTGGGGATGCAGGACCATGACGCCGCCGCCGCCACCATCGCCAAGATCCGCCAGCGCTGGAAGGACGCCGCCGCCGGCGACCTCCTGGACGCCCAGCTCGCCCTGGCCCGGCGGGACTTCGCCTCGGCCTCGGCCAACTTCGACGCCGCCTTGAAGAAGGACCCGAACAACAAGATCGTCCAGTTCTACAAGGCCCAGCTCGACGGCCAGTCCGACCCCGACTCCGCCTCGCGGATCTTCGAGAACCTGATCCGCGAGAACTCCGGCAAGGAGATCGAAGGGGGGCTGACCCTGGTCGCCGCCTCGCAGTCGGCCCTGGCCAGCATCGCGCTGGAGAGCGGCAACCTCGACGTGGCCATCGCCCGCTACCGCGAGCTGCTCAAGGACACCACCGTCGTCGCCAACGCCCGGAACATCCGCTGGCAGCTCGCCTCGGCCCTCGCCGCCAAGAAGGAGTGGGCCGCCGCCAAGGCCGAGATCGCCGCGCTGATCAACGATCCCAAGGTCCCGCCGACCCCCGAGGACCGGGTCAAGGCCGCCACCTACTACCGACTCAACCGCGAGGACGACGCCGCGCTCGCCCAGGTCGACGCGGTCCTCAAGGCCGAGCCCACCTTCCCGGGCGCCGTGGTCACCCGGGCCGAGATCCTCTCCAGGCGGGGCAAGCACGCCGAGGCGATGGCGACGATCCGCCGGGCTATCGACGGCTCGGCCGCCGCCGGCACGAAGGCCCCCGCCGTCTTCTACCTGGTGATGGCCGCCGTCGAGTCGACGACCCCGCCGGAAGCCGACGGCTACCGCAGGGCCCTGGTCGTGATCGACCGGGGGCTCGAAGCGGCGCCCGACGCCGTCGAGCTGGTCAAGGCCAGGAGCCGGGTCCTGGCGATCACCCAGGGGCCCAAGGCCGGCTCGGACTACCTCGAAGCCCGGGCCAAGGCCGACCCCAAGGGGCCCTATCGCCGGATGCTCCTGACCACCTTCCGCGACGGCGGGGATTACGCCTCGGCCGAGCGGGTCGCCGCCGACCTGGCCAAGGACGACCCCGCCGACATCAACGCCGCCGCCGCCCAGATCCGGATGGTCGGGGCCCAGGCCGCCGACGCCGCCCGCAGGGGCGACCGGGCCGAGTCGAAGCGGGTCGACGACCGGGCCGCCGCCCTGATCTACGACTGCCGGACCCGCTTCAAGGGGGACCCCAACTTCGCCCAGCTCGAATGCGAGCTGGAACTCCGCCGGGGGGACTACACCAGGGCCCTGGCGCTGGCCCAGGAGGTCGACACCCTGAGCAAGAACTCGTGGGTCGGCCCGCTCCTGAGGGCCCAGGTCTTCACCGCCAAGGAGCAGTATCGCGAGGCCGCCGACGCCTACCGGGCCGCCCTCGACCGCAACCCCCGCCTGCCCGAAGCCCGGCTCCAGCTCGCCAAGCTGAGCCTCAAGGCCGGCCAGACCGACGAGGCGATCGAGCAGGCCCGGTTCCTCCAGGACGCCGACCCGGCCCAGGCCACCGCCCAGGCCGCCCTGCTGGTCGAGGCCCGCGCCATGGCCATGCAGCTCGGCACCTCGACCCAGGTCCAGGCCAGCCGGCTCGGGGCGATCGACCGGCTGAACCGGGCCCTCCGCGACCGCCCCGACTTCGCCGAGGCCTCGTACCTGCTCGCCGAGGTCCACCTGATGAACGGCGACCGGGCCAAGGCCATCGCCGCCCTCAAGGCCGCCCTCCAGGCCAACCCCCGCGAGAACTTCGCCCTGGCCCAGGCCGTGCAGTACCTGGCCGAGGCCCGGGGCAAGGGGCAGCCGGCCACCAAGGCCGACCTCGACGAGGCCGCCGCGCTCGCCCAGGCCGCCTCGCAGGACGACCCCAAGGGGGACCGGGCCCTGGCCGTCGCCAATGGCTACACCCGGGCCGGCCGGGCCGAGCAGGCCCTCCCCTGGGCCGAGAAGGCCGCCGCCAGGCAAGACTCGGTCATGGCCCGGCTCACCCTGGGCGACCTGATGCTGACCATGTCCGAGGCCCAGGCCGACGAGGCCAAGGGCCGACAGCTCCAGCTCAAGGCCCTGGAGCAGTACAACAAGATCCTCGACGCCCAGCCCAACCAGGTCGACGCCGTCAACAACAAGGCCTGGATCCTCCACAGCTACCTCGGCAAGAGCCGCGAGGCGCTCGAGCTGGCCCAAGGGCTGCTCGCCCGGGTCGACCCGGGCAGCCTGCCCGGCGAGTTCTTCGACACCCTCGGCTCGATCCAGGAGAAGCTCGACCGGTCCAAGGACGCCGAGGAGTCGTACAGGAAGGGCCTGGGCAAGAACCCCGACCACCCGGTCCTCAACTACCACATGGGCCGGCTGATGGCCGCCGACAAGGCCCGCTCCCGCAAGGCCGCCGACTACCTCAAGGTGGCCGAGGCCGGCCGCGACCGGCTGCCGGCGGGCATGGCCTCCGACCTCGACTCCCTGCTCCAGAAGGTCAGCAACTGATCGCGCCGGGCGATCCGCGATCGATCCGAGCCGGCCGGCGGCCGTCCCCACCACCCGGGGGACGGCCGCCGGCTTTTTCAAAGCCCAGGGCGAGGCCGGGCGGGTCGACAGCCCGGCCGGCCTTGTGCTAGATTCGGCCCCGATCGGGCCGCCTCGGATGCCCGAAGATCCGCTCTCACCTGAGGTTCCCCACAGCCATGCGACCAACACACCCGTCGATTGCGGCCACCCTGCTCCTCTCGGCCTTCGCCCTCGCCTCGACGGCCGAGCGGGCCCCGGCCGCCGACGACAAGCCGGTCGTCGTGCTCGACACCACCGCCGGCGCGATCACGATCGAACTCGACCGGGCCAAGGCCCCGATCTCGGTCGACAACTTCCTCAAGTACGTCGACAAGGGGTTCTACGACGGCGTGATCTTCCACCGGGTGAAGCCCGACAACCCGAGCATGATCCAGGCCGGCGGGTTCACCGAGGCCAACGGCACCCTCCAGGAGAAGAAGCAGGGGGCCCTCCCGCCGATCAAGAACGAGTCGGGCAACGGCCTGAGCAACGCCCGGGGCACGATCGCGATGGCCAGGACCTCAAGGCCGAACTCGGCCACCTCGCAGTTCTTCATCAACCACGGCGACAACTCCCGGCTCGACAACATGGGTGGCGGCTATGCCGTCTTCGGCAAGGTGATCGGCGGGCTGGACGTGGTCGACGCCATCGCCAAGTCCGAGACGACGAGCAAGACCACCGCGCAGGGCCAGCCGTCCGACGACGTGCCGGTCAAGCCGATCACGATCAAGTCGGCCAGGCGGAAGTCCTGACCATCCCGATCCCGGCCGGGGCGGGCGGGGCCTCGCCGCCGGCCTTGACCCTTCCCCTCGCCCGCCTTTAAGATGGGTCGGCGATCGGCGGGCAAGCCGCCCCGGGCCGCCGGTCGCCTTCCGAGATTCGGACAGGTCCCCGAAGAGGAGTTGGGAATGGCCCACGTCGTCGCCGAGCCTTGTTTCGACTGCAAATATACCGACTGCGTCGTCGTCTGCCCCGTCGACTGCTTCTACGAAGGGGCGCAGATGCTCTATATCCACCCCGAAGAATGCATCGACTGCGAGGCGTGCGTCCCCGAGTGCCCCGTCGAGGCGATCTTCCACGAAGACAACCTGCCCGACGAGTGGAAGGACTTCACGGCCCTCAACGCCGAGGAATCCCCCAAGTGCCCGGTGATCACCGAGAAGAAGGACGTCCTCGAAGGCCCCAACTGCACCAAGAAGGCCTGAGCACCGACGACGCCGGCCCTTTGCCCGATTCCCCAACGATCACGCGAGAGGACCTCGGCCACGCCCGGCCGGGGTCCTCTTGCATTTGCGGGCCCATCCCCGGCGGATGATGCGAGAAAAGCCGCCCGTCGCCCGGCAAAGGGGGACGGGCGGCCTCCGATCAGGCTGGGGCGCTCGGGTCGATCCGGTCGCGGGGGTCACTTGATCTGGTCGGACGAGAGGGCCTCGCCGCCGGCGCGGGTCATCATCTTGACCAGCACCGTCTTGTTGACCGAGTTGGTGACCGTGCTCACGCTGCCGTCGCACTTGAGGAAGTTGACGGCGCCGGGGTGCTTGCTCATCCAGTAGACGTAGTAGTTGGTGCCCGAGATCACGATCGGCTTGTTGATCTGCCGGTCGACGGTGGTCCTGATGGCGCAGGCGCTGGCCTCGGCCCAGGTGCCGGTCAGGGTCTCGCCCATCAGGCAGGTGTTCGAGGTCCCGTCGGTCACGTCGGCGATGCTGACGCTCGAATTCATGTAGGCCAGGCCGTTGTCGTAGATCCCCAGCACCGGCATCGGGTTGGTCGAATTGCCGTCGGTGGTGTTGGTCGGGTCGGTCGTCCCCGGGGAGTAGGTCGGGGTGATCCCCGGGTTGTAGCCGGCGGCCATGTTCCCCCGGTAGTCCGACGGGCCGAGCTTGGCCACGGTGTTGTTGGTGTTGGTGCTGTTGGTCGTGACGGCCCGGCGGTTCGAGGGGCAGACCATCACGTTCATCGTCCGGCGGACGCCGGTGGTGTTGGTCACGTCGTTGGTCGGCAGGAAGATGTTGATCTCGTTGTAGATGTTGCCCAGCTCGAGCTTGAGGAACAGGCCGGTCAGGCCGTTCCACATGTAGGATTGGGCGAGCGTGGCGTTGCAGTTGGTGTCGACGTTGCTGTCGCAGTACCAGCCGCCGGGGAAGGCGCTGAAGGAGTCGTGGTATTCCTGCGAGGCGAGTCCCAATTGCTTCAGGTTGTTGATGCACTGGGTCCGGCTCGCCGCCTCTCGGGCCGATTGCACGGCCGGCATGATCAGCGCGACGAGGACCCCGATGATGGCGATGACGACCAGGAGTTCGATCAGCGTGAAGCCGGCCCTGCGTCGGGCCCCCGGAGTTCGAGACATGGGAGATCCCTCAATCGAACCGATGTAGGAGCGCGCCTTGACCTAGCGGATGAGCTCAGCCTGAAAGTACACGATGGCGTGGGATTTCGCCACGACGATCCCAAAGAATTCGTGTTGAGCCTCGGCGGCCGGCGTCGTCGCCGTCGGCGGGCGTCACCGAAGCTCGACGGTCCAGTAGGCGTCGTCGAGGAACGTCTTCCAGCTCTGGTACTTGCGGTTGGCGAGCTTGAGGCCCAGGGTCGGGCTGGTCTTGGGCCGGACCGGGGCCTTGGTCAGCTTCATCCCGGCTTCGAGCGGGGTCCGCCCCCCCTTGCGGACGTTGCAGCGGACGCAGGCGCAGACGATGTTCTCCCAGTCGGTGCCCCCGCCCCGGCTCCGGGGCATGACGTGGTCGAGGCTCAGCTCGCCGGTGGGGAACCGCTTGCCGCAGTACTGGCAGCGGTTGCCGTCGCGGGCGAAGATGTTCCGGCGGTTGAACTTGACCTTGGTCCGGGGGAGCCGGTCGTAGGTGAGCAGGCGGATCACCCGGGGGACCTGGATCTCGAAGTGGATCGTCCGGATGTAGTCGTCGTCGGGGTCCTTGAACCGTCGCCGGGCCTCGGACACCTCGCGCCAGCTCTCGAAGTCGTGCGAGAGGTAGCGGCCGTCGTCGAGGGTGATGACCTCGGCCAGCTCCTTGAACAGGAGGCAGAAGGCCCTGCGGACGGAGATGATGTGCACGGCCATGTAGCCGCGGTTGAGGACCAGGACGCTGGCGTCGAGGGCATGGCTGGCGCCAAGGCTCATGGGCGAAGCTCTCCCGAGGAGGGCGAGGGCGGATCGAGGGGGACGCACGCGATCTGACGGAGGGACACGTCGTCGGCGATACGGCTCGACCCGCGAGAGCTTCGAGCAACGCGGAAGGCGGGGGAGGGACGCGGAGGCGGGGTCGGGGGTGCGTTGGGCGACGGCTCGGGCGGGCGACACTCAGGTCGATTGGCCCTCCAGGGCCAGGCGGACGGCCCGGCCGACTTCGGCCGTGGTCGCGGAGCCGCCGAGGTCGGGGGTCCGGGGGTGGCCTTGCGCCAGGACGTGGGCCACGGCCCTCCGGACGGCCGAGGCCCCCTTGGGGGCGCCGACGTGGTCGAGCAGCATCCCCAGCGAGAGGATCGCCGCGATCGGGTTGGCGATCCCCCGGCCGGCGATGTCGGGGGCCGAGCCGTGGACCGGCTCGAACATGCTCGGGGCCGTCCGATCGGGGTTGAGGTTGCCGGAGGCGGCCACGCCCATCCCCCCCTGGAGCACGGCGCCGAGGTCGGTGATGATGTCGCCGAACATGTTGGTCGTCGCGATCACGTCGTACCGCTCGGGCGAGGTCACCATCCGCATGCAGCAGGCGTCGACGTGGTTATATTCCGCCTTGATCTCCGGATAGTCGAGCGAAACTTCGGTGAAGGCCCGCATCCAGAGGTCGTGGGCGTAGGTCAGGACGTTGGTCTTGGCCACCATCGTCACCAGGCCGGTCATCCCCTTGTCGCGATCGGCCGGGGCGAGCGCGGGGAACGGCCGGCCTCGGCCCCGCTCCCTCGCCAGGTCGAAGGCGTAGCGGAGGCAGCGCTCGACGCCCGCCCTGGTGTTGATCGACGTCTGGATCGCGACCTCGTCGGGCGTCCCCCGGTAGGTGAACCCCCCGGCGCCGACGTAAAGGTCCTCGTTGTTCTCGCGGACGACGACCATGTCGATGTCGTCGGGCCCTTTCCCCTTGATCGGGGTCTCGACCCCGGGGAAAAGCCGGATCGGCCTGAGGTTGATGTACTGGCGGAAGGCGAACCGGAGATGGAGCAGGATCCCCTTTTCCAGCACCCCCGGGGGCACGCCGGGATGCCCGACGGCGCCGAGATAAATGGCGTCGCACCGCCGGAGGTCGTCGAAGGCCGAGTCCGGCAGGACCTCGCCGGTCTTGAGGTAGCGCTCGCCGCCGAGGTCGAACTCGACCAGTTCCGGCCTGAGCCCGTCCAGGGGGGCCACGTCGTCGAGGATGGCCAGCCCCTCGCGGACGACCTCGGGACCGACCCCATCGCCCGCGATCACGCCGATTCTCGCCAAAGCCACCTCCGAGCCCGAGATCGATCAATCCACCAGAGCGGGCATGCGTGCTGTCACCGACCGGCCGGGAGCCCGTAGACACCGCGGAGCAATCGACTATAACCGTCCAATCAGCAGGGTCAAGCGGCTGGTCCGTGGGCTCGCGGGCGTCGCCCGGGCACTCGAGGGGTCGGGGGCAGGGCCGCCCGTCGGGCGACCGGCTTCGAGCCGCCCTCGGGCCCGAAACCCCCCGTCTTGTCAGACTTGGGGCCGGCGAGGCCGGCGCCCGAAAACCCGTTGACTTCGGCCAGTCCTGCTTCATACTGGAATCTTGCGGTTCGAGCGATCGGGATCTCTCGCCTCTCCCTTACCCGGCTCGCCGACCGGCCCCGCCCCCCATCGCGCGAGGCGGCCAAGTCCTCACCCATCAATTCGTGCCCCACCAGGGAGACGGCTCCAATGGCCACATCCACCGAGAGCAATCCGCCCGCGAAGGGTGCGCCGAATGATGGGCGCGGCCTCTCGGGCTTCAACGAGCTGAACCTGGAGAAGTCGATCATCCGCCGGGGGCTGGCGACGGCCCAGGAGGTGGAGCAGTGCAAGGCCCTCCGCGCCAAGCTCGCGGCGAAGGACCCGGCCGGCCGGAGCCTGATCGACATCATGGTCGAGGCGCGGGTCCTGACCAAGGGGCAGTCGATCCGGCTCTTGAAGGAGGTCGGCAGCGAGGCCGGCAAGAAGTTCGAGATCCCCGGCTACGAGATCATCGACCGGCTGGGCAAGGGGTCGATGGGCTTGGTCTTCAAGGCCAGGCAGACCAGCGTTGATCGGGTGGTCGCGGTCAAGGTCCTGCTCGACACCCTGGCCGAGAACAAGGAGTTCATCAAGCGGTTCGAGCGCGAGGCCAAGATCGCCGCCAGGCTCCAGCACAACAACATCGTCAACGCCATCGACGCCGGCGAGGTCGAGGGCCACCACTACTTCGTGATGGAGTACGTCGAGGGGGTCACGATCAAGGACGAGCTCGACAAGAACAAGGTGTTCGACGAGAAGGTCGCCCTGAAGATCGTGATCGCCGTGGCCGAGGCGATGAAGCATGCCCACGAGCGCGGGCTGATCCACCGCGACATCAAGCCCGAGAACGTGATCCTGACCAAGGACGGCAACGTCAAGCTCGCCGACCTCGGCCTGGCCCGGCTCACCGCCGACGAGAAGTGGGCCATGTCCGAGGCCGGGATGGCGATCGGCACCCCCTACTACATCAGCCCCGAGCAGGTCCGGGGGCAGGTCGACGTCGACATCCGGGCCGACATCTACAGCCTGGGGGCCACGCTCTACCACATGGTCACCGGCCGCGTCCCCTACCCGGGCGACACCCCGCAGGAGGTGATGCGGAAGCACGTCGACAAGAATGCCCAGCTCATCCCGCCCGACCACATCAACACCCGGCTCTCCAGCGGCCTCGGCGTGGTGGTCGAGACGATGATGTCGAAGAACCGCGACAGCCGGTACAGCACGCCGGATGACCTGATCCTCGACCTCAAGTGCTTGCTCCAGGGCGACAGCCCGATGATCGCCGGGGGCAAGGCCGACGCCCTGGCCGACCTCGCCGACGGCGAGGCCGCCGACGACGCCGAAGCGGGCTCGCCCGTCGCCCAGGCCGAACGGCTGGAGATGGCCGGCTACGTCAACAGCCGGAACACCATCATTGGCGCCCTGGCGGCCTTCCTCGGCCTCTCGGTCCTCACCAACCTCCTGCTCCTGCTGGCCGGCTGAAACGAAAAGCCCGCCGGGACGCGGCCGGGGGTTGGCCCATTCCGACGGACTCGATGGTTGGGGGTCGGCCTGGTCGATTCGCGGGGTCGGTCGGTCAGTTCTTGCTGAAGTCGAACGAGCGGAGCGACTCGCGGCCGAGCGGGTCCTTGACGAACTTGCCGTGGCAGCACGAGCAGAGGTCGAAGCGGAACCCCTTGCGGGCCTGGGCGTCGAGCTCCTCGGTGCTCAACTCCTCGTCGCGCCGGAGGAGCTGCGAGACCGCCTCCATGTGGTCGTCGTCGAGGTCTCCCTCGGTGATCTCGGTCGGATCGAAGCCGGCGTAGGCTTCGATCTTGACCACGAAGCGGGGATCGCCGGAGGCGGTCAGATCCTTGCCGCACAGATCACACGTGAAGTGGACCATCAGCTAATGTCCTTCAGTGAGGTCGCCGGTTGGGTCGTCCGGGGATGGGTCACGTGACCGATTCTAACCCGAGGGCCTGGATCCGTCCAAGCCGCGAGGGCCACAAAACGAGTAAATCGGAAGGGGCCGAAGCCCGTCAAGCCGAAAACCGCGAGCAGCGCCGAGCCCATCGAGGCGGCCAACGCGAGGCGAACTTCGATGGGATCATACGTGAGTTGAACTCGATGCGTCCCCTCCGGCACGCGCACCGACAGGAACGCGCCGAGGTGCGGGGCGACGGCCGCGGCCTCGCCGTCGACGGCCGCCCGCCAGCCCGGGTCGAAGGTCTGGCGGACGATCAGATCGGCACCGCCCGGCGCGTTCACGTCGGCATCGATCCGGCCCGGCCCGGCGGTCGCCGAGGCCGACGAGCCGGCCCCCAGGGCCTCGACCAGCGGCCTCGCGTCGAGCTTGAGGAGCCAGGCCGCGCCGACCGCCTCGGCCGCCCCCAGGCCCAGCCCGGGCGGAGGGGCGGTGGGCGCGACGACGGCCCGGACCCCGGCCTCGCGGAGCCTCTCGCGGCTTGAGGCGACCCGTGCCCAGGTGATCGCGCGCCGGCTGGTTCGGGCGGCGACGGCCGGGTCATATAAGGGCGCCAGCCAGTCGAGGCTGCGGGCGAGCTCGACCGAGTCGTAATTCCGGGCGTCGGCCAGGCCGTACCGCATCAGGGTGTTCGGCGGCAGCTCCGCGCCCAGGGCGATGATCCGGCCCGACCGGCCGACCTCGTCGCGGAGCCTGGCGATCACCGGGACCACGGGCCGATCCTCGCCCGGGCGGATCGCCGGGTTCAAGGCCCAGGCGAACTGGAGCAGGTCGACCAGGGCCAGGGCCAGCAGCGCCCCTCGGCCGAACCGGTCGGGGACCAGCCCCTTGCGGAGGCCCGCCAGGAGCCAGGCCATCGCCAAGCCCTGGGCGGCGACGAAGCCGAGGTAGCGGGGGACGAACGCGACCGCCTCGCGGGCCTGCCGCTCGGCCCGGTCGCGGAAGGCCATCGGGTCGGCCCCGGGGGTCGCCTCGGCCGCCCTGGCGTAGTGGGCCAGGGCCCTGGCCCGGATCTGGGGCTCGAAGCGGTCGACCGCCGCCGCGACCCCGAGCAAACCCACCGAGCCGACCGCCCAGGCCCGGCCCCAATGGACCCAGGCCCGGGACCTCCGCACGGCCGCCAGGCGGTCCAGGCCGATCCCCCCCAGCAGCACCAGGGCGAACGAGACCCAGAGCGTCATCCGCCGGTTGTCGGTCACGTTCAGCACGGGCAAGGCCCGGAGCAGGTTGTCGACGGGCGGGAGCTGGAACCCGGCGAGGAACCCGAAGCCCGCAAGCCCCACCAGGAACCGGACCCGGGGCTGGGCCCGCCGCGCCGACCAGGCCAAGGGTGCCAGCCAGATCAACGTGGCCAGGCCGGCGAACCCGCCGCTCGACTCGTTCTGGTTGTGGACGCCGAGGCCCCGGGCCAGGTTGGGCTGCCCCCGCCGCTGACTCCCGTAGAGCGAAGGCAGGGCGGTGCAGGCGGCGTCGAGCCACCGGGGCCTGGCCAGCGTCCAGAACGGGGGCCGCTCGCGGTCGCGGTCTCCCCAGACCGGGCTCTTGCCCAGGTAAGAGGCCAGCGGGACCACCTCGACGGCCGCGATCCCCAGCCCGAGGGCCAAGCCCAAGGCCCAGGCCAGCACCCGCCGAGGGCGGTCGGCGTCGCGCCAGGCGAGCCAGGCCGCGTAGCTCGCCGCGGCCAGCAGGACGTGGGCCGCCGTCTGGACGTGCCCGCCCAGGACCGCCCCCCCCACCGCCAAGGCGAGCCAGGCGAGCCCCCGGAAGTCGGGCCGGCCCCAGAGCCGGTCGGTCGCCAGGAACACCCAGGGGAGCCAGACCGCGACGTTCGTCACCGGGAACAGCAGCCAGGCGATCACGAAGCCCGAGAACGGGAACGCCAGGCCCGAGAACCACCGGCCCCACGGCCCCAGGCCCCACCCCCGGGCCAGGAGGAACATCCCCAGGCCGGCGAACCAGAGCCGGGCCGCCGCCATCCACCCCAGGGCTTCCGGCAGCCGGCCGAGGTAGGCGATCAGGTGGAACGGGTCGAACACCGCCGCCTGGCCATTCGCCAGGTGCGGGGCGCCACAGCCGACCAAGTCGTTCCAGAGCGGCAGCCGCCCGCCCCGGAGCATCGCCCGGTTGAACTCCAGCCAGGGCTGGAATTGCAAGACCGGGTCGATCAGGAGCCGGTTCGCCGGCTCATAGCCCGGGCCCGCCACGCCCCGGAACGAGGCCGAGGCGAACAGGACGTCCGCCGGGCTGAGCACCTTGCCGCCGAAGAGGGATTCCCCGAAGAATCCCCCCACCGCGACCGCCAAGGCTGCCATGAAGGCGTACAGCTCGCGTCGGCGCGACATGGCCGCGGCGCCTCCTTGCGCATCCCTTGGGGTCGATCTCGCCGGCTCCGCCGTCGAAAGGGCCAGGGCAGGATACTCGAACCTTGGGGGGTCGTCATCCCCAACTCGACCGGGTTGATGCCACACTCAATCATCGTGGGCGGACCCCACTTGACCACTTTCCCACCTACTTATTACCATGGATCAAGTTGGGTATTGCACTTTGGAGTTGGGTATCGATATGGAAACGCGATCGACCGACGCGAAAGCCCGCGTCAGCTTGCCGAAAGCATTCGCCAATTCGACTGTGATCATCGATCAGATTAGCGAGACGGAAGTGCGCATCCGCAAGGCCATCGTGATTCCCGAGGACGAAGTTCGCTTCTACGAAGAGACGGTCCCGCCGCTCTCCGATCGGGATCGCGACCGCTTCCTCGAGATCCTGGACAACCCGCCGGAAGCCAACGAGGCCCTCAAGCGGGCGGCCCGTAAATACGCGGGCCCTCATGGCTGAGTGGCAAGTCGAGCGGTTAGGCCGCGATCACGCGCGCCAAGCCTTCTCTTGCGGCAAGCCGCCCCTCGATGAATTCATTCGCCGCCACGTCAGCCAGTATGAAAAGCGGAATCTCGGTCGGACCTATCTGGCGGTTCGTCCTGGCGAGCGGCAGGTGCTTGGGTATTACACCCTAGCGTCGGGCTCGATCCCGTTTCTCAGCATGCCCGAGGCCTCGGCGAAGAAACTGCCGGCGCATCCGGTCCCGGCGATCCTCCTCGCTCGCTTGGCCGTCGACCGGAGCGCCCAAGGGCGGGGATTGGGCGCACATCTCCTGATCGATGCCCTCGATCGGAGTCTCATGATCTCCGGCGAACTCGGCATCCATTCCGTCGAGGTCCACGCCATCGACGTCCAGGCCGGGGCGTTCTACCAGAAATACGGCTTCCTGCCGCTCCTCGACAACGAGTCCCATCTGTTCCTGCCGATCACCTCGATCCGGACCGCCTTCCCGCACGCTTGACGCGAAGGCCCGGCCCGGCCGTGAGTCCGAGGGGGCAGGAAGTCGCAACGACCTCCCTCGCCCTCCTCAGCGGATCACCTTCCGCCCGAAGGCGACGATGAACAGGCCCCAGAGCAGGGTCCCCAGGAGCGACTCGGCGATCAGGGGGATGTTCATCCAGCCCGAGGCGGCGTCGCGGAGGCTGCCGAAGCCCGAGGTGAAGACGGAGACGCTGGTCAGGATGCCGACCATCACCCGGTTGAGCGGGTGGGTGTCGTCGAGGTGGCCGAAGGGGAACTTCTCGACCGGCAGGGCCGACACGTCGAGCATGTACACGACCGCGAACGCCAGCATGATCACCGCCGAGGCCAGGACCGCGCGGAACGGGTTGGTCCCGTAGCCGCAGCCGATGTCGAGGAACAGCCAGTCGACCGCCTGGGCCAGCTTGGTCCAGGGGCGTCGCCACGACCGCGGGCGGCTCCGGCGCTGGTTGACCTTGAAGCGGTAGAAGGCCCAGTCCTCCTGGTCGTAGCGGTGCAACCCCTCGTAGACCCGCTTGAGCAGGCCGTACTCGTACATCGCCCGCTCGTGGTGGCCGGCCAGCTCGCTGGCGAGCCGGTTGTGGATCTGGTCGGTCCGGATCAGGATCCGCTCGGCCACCACGTTATGGAAGGCGAGCTGGTGGTCGGGCCCGGCCTCGATCGCTTCGAGGTAGGCGAAGTCGTGGAACTTGGCCTTGGACAGGTCGAGCAGGCCGTGGAACCGCGAGGCCCCCGCGTCCCACTTCTTGCAGCAGGTCGCCCCCCGGAACAGGGCGTCGCCTTCGAACCGGCAGGCTTCGAGCGTGAACCCCTCGTCGGCGTGGAAGCTCCGGAAGTCGGCCTCGCCCCCGAAGGTGCACCGCTTGAAGTCGACCCAGCCGCCGAACCGGGCCTCCCAGAGCCGGACCTTGTCGGCGAACTTGCTGTCGATCACCGTCCAGGGGCCGACCGTCTTGATGTTGTCGCACCGCCAAGGGCCTTGGATCTCCAGCCGCGCGAAGTGGGCGTTGATGAACGTCGAGCCCTTGAAGCTCGCCCCCTTGGCGAACTTCGCCCCGTGGCCCGACCGGACCCGGACGAACTTGCAGCGCTCGAGGGTGACCTCGTCGGCGAAGTTCGCCCCGGCGAACTCGACGTGGACCAATTCGACCCTCTCCATCCGGACCGGCAGGAGGAAATCCCCCTTGAACTTGAGCCGACAGATCCGGACGTCGCGGAGCATCTCGCCGCCCTTGAGCCGCTCCATGGCCTCGGCCGGGGTCATCTCGGCGACGGAGCGGCCGGCTTCACGCGGGTCGCTCGCCTCGTCCGGTTCGTCGTCGCGGGTCGCGATCACTTCGAGGGGGTTGGTCGCCACGGTCGGGCCTCGGGTTTGGAACCTTCGTCGATCAAGCACCCGTCATTCGTCGCCCCGTCGCGATCATTGAGGGGAACCGTCGCCAATGGGTTCGTTTTCCTTCAAGGGATCTCGGCCGAAGTCCTCGGGAAGATCGCCCGGGCCTCGTCGACCAGCGGCTCATACCGGCCGGCGTACCGCCCGGCGAAGTGGATCAGGATCAGCTCGTCGACCTTGGCCAGGGCGGCGAACTCGGCGGCCTGGCTGGCCGTCATGTGGCGGTGCTTCTGGGCCTGGGCGAGGTGGGTTTGCGAGTAGAACGAGTCGCAGTAGAGCCGGCTGGCCCGGCGGGCGAGGCGGAGCAGGCCGGCCTTCGACCGGTCGCTCCAGGCGGTGTCGGTGACGTAGGCCACCCGGGCGCCGGGGGTCGAGGCGAAGTAGGCCGAGGCGAGGTCGCCGAGGGCGAACCGACCGCCCGAGATGGTCACGGGGGCGTCCTCGGGCTCGCCCGCCCTGAGCCTGGCGAGGACCTGGCCGACCCAGGGGCCGGCCTTGAGCGGGCCCGAGGCGAGCTTGGCCGGGTCGGGCTGAAAGCCGGCCTCCTCGACCAAGGCGAAGGCCAGGCAGGGGACGGAGTGGTCGGCGAACTCGGCCTCGACCCGGAGCCCCTGCTCTTCGAACAGGGTCGGGCCGGCCCAGGGGACTTCGACCGGCTCGGGCTCGGGGAAGTGCTTGGAGCACTCCAGCGGCGCGGTCCGGATCAGCCCGGCTTCGACGTCGCGGACCAGCAGGACGAGCTTCTGGAACGGGAAGAAGGGGTATTCGTAGCTCTTGATCCGGTCGTGGACCTTGCGGATCGTGCCGGCCGGCCCGAAGACGTGGAGCGTCTTATCGCGGTCGAGGTTGGCCCGGACGATCCGGTCGAGCCCGATGAAGTGGTCGACGTGGTGGTGGGTGATGAAGACGGCGCCGAGGTCGCCGAGCCGGGCTTGGCCGAGGTTGCCGTTCTCGCCGGCGTCGAAGAGGATCGCGTCGTCGCGGCCGGGGTAGTCGATGAACAGGCCGGGGTCGCCGGTCGAGCCGTTGACCAGGCGGATCTCGGAGGCGGTCTGGCCTTTCCTGGGCATGGCTTCAACCCACCCGGGCGATGACGCACTTGAGGTACTCGGCCTCCAGGCACGACGCCGAGACCGGGTGGTCGGCCGCCTGCCCGCGCTGCTCCATGATCCGGATCGAGCGGCCGGACAGCTCGGCCACCTGGCCGAGGATGTCGTTGAACAGGTTGCGGTCGACCAGGCCGGTGCACGAGCAGGTGGCGAGCACGCCGCCCGGCTCCAGGACGTCGACGGCGGCCCGGTTGAGCCGGAGGTAGCCCTTCACGGCGTCCTCGATCGCCCTGGGGTGGCGGGCGAACTTGGGCGGGTCGCAGATCACCAGGCCGAACTTCTGGTCGTGCGAGCGGAGTCGTTCGAGGGTCTCGAAGGCGTCGGCCACCTCGAACCGGGCGGTCCTGGCGTGGTTGGTCACGGCGTTCTCGCGGGCCAGCTCGATGGCCCGCTCCGAGGTGTCGATCCCCAGGGTCGAGGCCGCCCCGCCGTGGACCGTCGCGTTGAGCGAGAAGCCCCCGGTGTAGCAGAACAGGTCGAGCACCCGTCGCCCTTTGGCATAGCCGGCGACGGCCTTGCGGTTGTCGCGTTGGTCGAGGTAGAAGCCGGTCTTCTGGCCGGTGGCGAGGTCGACGGCATAGGTGATCCCGTTCTCCTCGATCGCGATCGAGCCTCCGGGCAGGGCCCCTCGGACCGGCCCCTCCTCGACCTTCAGTCCTTCCTGAGAGGGGATGCCCTTCTCCCCTCGGAGCAGGACCCCCTCGGCCCCGGTCAGCTCGACGAGCTTGTCCAGGAGGAACTCCCTGCGCTCAAAGAGGGCCAGGCTGGTGAACTGGACGGCGAGGAAGCGGTCGAAGCGGTCGACCGTCAGGCCGGAGAGGCCGTCGGACTCGCTGTAGACCAGGCGGGCGGCCGTCCCCGGGCCGTCGATGCCGAGGGTCTCCTTCCGGAGCGCCAGGGCGTCGACGAGCCGGGCTTCGAGGAACGCGTCGTCGATCGGCTCGTCTTCCCAGCGGTAGAGCCGGACCCGGATCGCGCTCCGGACGTTGAACAAGCCTCGGGCGATGAACTGCCCCTCGTGGCTGACGACGGCCACCTCGTCGCCGGGCTCGGGCGACCCTTCGACGCGCTCGATCGAGTTGACGAAGACCCAGGGGTGCTTGGCGAAGAACGGGCGGGCACGTCGCGGCTTGATCACGACGCGGGGGAGGCTGGCCATCGGTGTCGATCTTCCGGGAGCGAGAAGGTTGGGGCTAAGGTCGAGGGGGAGGTCTCGATTCAGGGCGACACGACCCGGCTGGCCGACTCGACCTCGGCCAGGTAGGCCAGGGTCCGGTCGAGCTGGTCCTTGAGGTGGCGGACCCGGAGCAGGCTCCTGATCCGGCAGAGGAGCTCGACCTTGTTCACCGGCTTGGTGAGGAAGTCGTCGGTGCCGGCCTGGACCCCGCGCTCGAAGTCGGACGGCTCGTTCAGGGCGGTGACCATCAGGATCGAGAGGTCGCGCGTCGCCGGGTCGGCCCGGAGCTTCTTGCAGACCTCGAAGCCGGAGAGCCTGGGCATCATCACGTCGAGCAGGAGCAGGTCGGGCTGGAAGTCGGCCACGGCCCGGAGCGTGTCCTCGCCGTCGACGGCGGTCATGATCTCGCAGTCGATCCCGCTGAGGTACGCTTCGAGCAGCTCGACGTTCTGGACGTTGTCGTCGGCGATCAGGATTTTCGGCGGACCTTCGACGAGAGCCAAATCAAGAGCCTCCATGAATGCTGGCCGCTCGCCCGGAAGGGCCGGGTGTCCTAGAAAGGAGGTCATGGACGGGATCGCGAGTTGGCCCGGGCCGGCTGCGACCGCAACCCGAGGGTTCGCCGATTCTACCCGGCCCGGCCCGGCCGAGGAACCGGAAACATCCGACGCCCGGAAATCTTCGGCCGAGAACGCGGCGGAGCTTGACCCGAACCGCTCCACACGCGATCACCACCCCGATCACCCGCCGGCCGGCGGCTTGCTCCGTAAAGGGGAGGCCCATCCGCTTGCTCTCTGGCATCGGCAAGGTAAAATGGAGAATTGGGATACGTCCCTCCGTGAAGTTGCCCCACGCCGGAGTCGACCATCCCTCGATTGGATGAGGAGGACGTCCGTGCCGCTTCGCGAAATCGATCGTCAACTGCTCGACCGTTGCCTTGGCCATCAGCCGAGGGCCTGGAACGATTTCGTCGATCGGTACATGGGGCTGACCTACCACGTCATCCACCACGTGGCCCACGCCCGGAGCGTCGTCGTCTCCGACGCCGACATCGAGGACATCGCCGCCGAGGTCTTCCTGGCGATCGTCGACGACGACTACCAGGTGCTCCGGAATTTCAAGGGCGAAAGCTCCCTCCCGACCTACCTGACCGTCGTGGCCCGCCGGGTCTGCGTCCGCGAGTTCGTCAAGCGGTTCCGCGAGGCCGAGCTCGGCCACGCCACGGCCCACCGGGTCGCCACCGAGGACAACGGCCGGGCCGAGACCGAGCCGATCCTCGCCGCCGAGGAGGTCGAGCGGATGCTCGCCAGCCTGCCCGACCGCGAGGCCGACGTCGTCCGCCTCTATCACCTCAAGTACCTGAACTACCGCCAGATCGGCAAGCAGCTCGGCATCCCCGAGAACTCCGTCGGCCCCATCCTCGCCAAGGCCCGCCGCAACCTCAAGCGGATCGCCGAGCAGAGGAGCGCCAGCTAGATTGATCCCGCCTCGGACCCCCTCCGATCCCAGATCGCGAAGGCCAACGCCCCGGCGACCAGCGACGCCAGGCCGTAAATGATCGAGGCCGGCGTCGTCGTGCCGAAGACCCAGAGCCATCCCCCCAGCGCGACGAGGGCGGGCAGGGGGTAGAGGATCATTCGGAACGGGAGCCTGGCCATCAGGTCGGGGCGGGTCCGGAGGTAGAAGACGGTCCCGACCTGCGCGACGAACTGGACCAGGATGCGCGAGGTGAGCAGGGCGTCGATCACCGACCCGAGGTCGCCCAGGCAGGCCAGGGTGGCCAGGGCCCCGAGCAGGAGCAGGGCCCGGTGGGGGAAGTCGCCGGTCGGGTGGAGCGTGGCCAGCCCCTGGAAGAAGTGGCCGGATCGGGCCGCGGCGTAGGGAATCCGGCTGTAGCCCAGGAGCGCCGCGAAGCAGGCGGCGACGGCCGACCACATCACCAGGAGGCTGATCGCCCGGGCGGCGACAGGCCCCCGGAGCCGGTCGATGAAGTCGCTGGCGACGTGGGGCGAGCCGATCACCTCGCGCCAGGGGATCACGCCGAGGATGCCCAGGGTCATCGCCAGGTAGATCGCCGCGACCGCCCCGACCGAGATCGCGATCGACCGGGGGATGACCCGGCTCGGCTCGACCACCTCGTCCCCAAGGTAGCAGATCTGGTAGTAGCCGAGGTACGAGTACATCGCCAGCCCGAGGCTGCCGCCGAGCCCGTACAGGAACGCCCGGTCGACCCGCCAGGCGTCCGGGGGGAAGTCGAACGCGAGCCTGGGGTCAAACCGGGCCGCCCCTTCGAGGATGATCCAGCCGACCGCCACCAGCATCCCGAGCCAGAGCACGATCATCAGGCGGCCCGCCGCCTCGATCTTCCGGTAGGCCAGGGCCACCAGGCCCGCCATCGCCGCCATCGCCAGGAGATTCTTGTACCGGACCACCCAGGCGATCGACCCCCTCCGAACGGGCTATCCCCGCGCCACTCCCAGGCCACCGCCGACAGCCCCGGCCAGACGAACCCGGCATAGTCGGCGAAGCCCAGCATCCCGCTCGCCAGCTCCAGCGGCCCGCTGAAGAGGAACTGCCAGACGAACAGGAACTTCAGGGCCCGCCCGATCCGCGACCCGCCGAAGATCGCATCAAAGAAGTGGTAGGTCCCGCCCGAGCCCGGGAACGCCGCCGCCAGCTCGCTCCAGACCAGGCCATCCGCCACCGCCACCGCCGCCCCGATCACCCACCCCACCATCGCCTGGGGCCCGCCCATCTTCCCCAGCAAGAGCGGGATCGCGATGAACGGCCCCACGCCGACCATCATCGACATGTTCAGGCTGACCGCCTGGATCAGCGTCAAGCGGCGTTCGAGCATCCGAGCTTCATCCTCGGGCCGTGACCAGGAGCCGGGCGAGCTTGGCGAGGGGCCCGGGCCTTCTTGGTGGCGGATATCGTAACGGGTCGGCGACTCTAACGTCAGGGCGTCGAGCCTCCGGACGCAGCGGAGGATCGGCGGGAGACCCCTCGATGGCACGTCCCACCATCGAGGGGGTTAAATCCGCGTCATCACCAGCGAGGCGTTCTGGCCGCCGAAGCCGAAGCTGTTGGAGATGGCGGTGTGGACGGGGATCTCTCGGGCGGTGTTGGGGACGTAGTCGAGGTCGCAGTCGGGGTCGGGGGTCTCCTGGTTGATCGTGGGGGGGACGACCCCTCGCTCCAGGGAAAGGGCGGTGGCGGCGGCTTCGAGGGCGCCGGAGGCCCCGATCAGGTGGCCGACCATCGACTTCTGCGAGGACATCGGGATCGAGGCGGCCCGGTGGCCGAAGACCCGCTTGACCGCGACGGTCTCCATCAGGTCGTTCAGGCGGGTGCTGGTGCCGTGGGCGTTGATGTAGTCGATGTCGGCGGGGTCGAGCCGGGCCTCGCGGAGGGCGGCGACCATCGCCAGGGCGGCCCCTTTGCCCTCGGGCTCGGGCCTGGTGATCCCGTAGGCGTCGAACGACGAGCCGTAGCCGGTCACCTCGGCGTAGACCTTCGCCCCCCGCCGCCTGGCCCTGGACAGGCTTTCGAGGATCAGGACGGCCGCCCCCTCGCCCAGAACGAACCCATCGCGCTGGCCGTCGAACGGCCGGGACACCTGGCTGGGCGGCCGGGTCGAGTCGCTCACGGCCTTCATCGCCTGGTAGGCGACCATCAGGAGCGGGTCGAGCCGGCTGTCGCAGCCGCCGGCCATCATCACGTCGGCGTCACCCCGGCGGATCAGGCGGAACGCCTCGCCCACCGCCTGGGTCCCCGCGGCGCAGGCGGTGACGATCGTGTTGTTCGGCCCCATCGCCTGGTGGAGGATCGAGAGGTGGGCCGCCGCCATGTTGGGCAGGTGCTTGACCAGCCAGAGCGGGAAGATCGACTCGGACTGCGCCTGGGCGAACCGGCCGACGTGGAACGCCCCGTCGTGGCCGATCCCCATGCAGATCGGCCCGACGAGCTCGCCGACGTCCATCGGCGTGATCCCCGTGCCCATGCAGATCCCGAACCGCGAGGGATCGAGCTTGGCCGTGTCCAGGCCCGAGTCCTCGACCGCGAGGGCCCCGGCGCCGACGGCGAACTGCACGGCCCGGCTCATCACCTTCAGGTTCTTCTTGTGGGCCCCGAGGTAGGGCAGCACGTCGAACCCCTTGACCTCGCCGGCGATCTTGATGTCCTGGCCGGAGGTGTCGAAGCTCTCGATGAAGCCGACGCCCGAACGGCCTTCGACGATCGCCTCGCTGAACGCGCGGCGACCGATCCCGTTGGGGGAGACGACCCCGATGCCGGTCACCACGACGCGACGCATAAGATCCCCCCCGCTCAGGCCCTAGGATGCAATCGCAACGGTGTCGCCGCGAGAGAAGTTCACAAAGTGCCCAGCCTTCGCGAACCTCCCGGGGCCCGCGCAGCGTCCCCTCTATCGGCATCCCGACCCAATCGTATCACCGCAAATTCGACTTTCAAGCAGGCTGGATAAAATAGGCAAGGAATCTTGCCTTCTGGTTGGTTTACCGGTCCCGCCATCTGGGGGAAATATTGCCGATCGATTTCCTGGCCAGGCAACCGCCGTTCCGCCGCCCGGGTGACGGGTCGTCCGGGGTTGTGTTAAGCTTTCCGGTCGATTCGGACCGGGACAGGACGAGGGCGGCCACCGAGCGGCCGGGCACCCTTGGGAACGACTTTTCGAGGCAATGATGGCCCTGACCTTGGCCGAGCGCTCGAGCTTGATTGCCCCGTCGGCGACCCTGGCCATGGCGGCCGAGGCCCGGAGGCTGAAAGGGCAGGGGGTCGAGGTCTTCGACTTCGCCCTGGGGGAGCCCGACTTCCGGACCCCGGCGAACATCCAGGGGGCCGCGATCCGGGCGATGGAGGCGGGGCACACCCACTACACGCCCCCGGCGGGCATCCCCGAGCTGAAGCAGGCCCTGGCCGATCTTTACTCGACGAAGGTCGGCCTGCCGACCCGGGCCGATCAGGTCCTCGTCTCCAACGGCGCCAAGCATTCGATCCACAACGCCCTGATGGCCGTCTGCGGCCCCGGCGACGAGGTCATCATCCCGGCGCCTTATTGGGTCAGCTACGCCGACCTGGTCAAGCTCGCCGGGGCCACGCCGGTCGTCGTCAGAACCACCGAGGCCGAGGGGTTCAAGCTCTCGCCCGCCCGGTTCCTCGAAGCGGCGACGCCCCGGACCAAGCTCCTGATGATCAACAGCCCGTCGAACCCGACCGGCGTCGTCTACGACCGGGCGGAGCTCGAGGCCCTGGCCGACGCCGTCTTGCAGACCGACGCCGGCGTCCTCTCCGACGAGATCTACGAGCAGTTGACCTACGGCGACGCCCGGCCCACCTGCTTCGCCACGCTCAGGCCGGGCCTGGCCGACCGGACGATCACGGTCTCGGGGGTGAGCAAGACCTACGCCATGACCGGCTGGCGGATCGGCTGGGCGATCGCCCCGACCCCCGTGGCCAAGTTCATGGCCGACGTCCAGAGCCAGGAGACGAGCAACCCCTGCTCGATCAGCCAGTACGCCGCGCTCGAGGCGATCGTCGGCCCGCAGGACTCGGTCCGGGACATGCTCCGCCAGTTCGAGGCCCGGCGAGACTACGTCCTGGAGCGGATCGACCGCCTGCCGGGCGTGACCTGCGTCCCGCCGGGCGGGGCATTCTACGCCTTCATGAACATCTCCGCCCACTTCGGCCGGACCCTCGGCGGACGCCCGATCGCCGACTCGACCTCGTTCTGCCTCGCCGCGCTGGCCGAGGGGCACGTCGCGACGGTGATGGGCTCCGCCTTTGGGGCCGAGGGGTACGCCCGGCTCTCGTTCGCCACCGACCTGGAGACCTTGCGGAAGGGATTCGACGCCCTGGGCCGATTTCTGGAAGGCTGACCCGCCCCCGGTGCCGATACCAGTTCGAGCCGTCGGGCCGTTCGGAGGATCGACCTTGCCCGGATCGGCGGGATGGACTACGCTCCGGCTCCCTTCGAGCGTCCTCCCTCGCGCGGTGCAACCAGGATGGCCCCCGACCCACGCCGGTCGCCGTCGCAAGGCTCGACCGGGGAGACCCCCCGTCATGGTCCTCCATCGCCAAGCCGCCCTCGCCGCCCTGCTCCTGCTGGGACTCGCCGGTTGCCACGCCGGGAACTCGGGCACCTTGGCGAACAAGCCGGAGGGGCCCCAAGCCCGCGACAACATCACCGTCGACCGCTTCATCGCCAAGCACAACCGGGATGCCGTCGCCGTCCGCTCGCTCACGGCCAGCCCGGGGATCGAGGCCACCATCGATAAGGGCCAGAAGGGCGAGAAGACCGGGCACCTCAACGGCCAGATGGCCTTCGAGCGATCGAAGAACTTCCGGCTCGAACTGACCGCGGGCCTCCGGTCCCCGGTGGCCGACATCGGTTCGAACGACAAGGAGTTCTGGTTCTGGGTCAGCGCGGACAAAAAGGACAACACGATCTACGTCTGCGACCACGACCGGATCGTGGATAGCCAACTCGCCGTGACTTTCCAGCCAGAATGGATCATCGAGGCGATGGGGCTCCACGAGTTCTCCGAGCGTGAGGCCGCCACGCTCCACTCCAGGCCAGGCCAGGGCGATATGGACGGCACGATCATCCTCACCCAGATCAAGAAAGATCCCCGATCCCGCGAGAATCTCCTCACCAAGGAGACGACGGTCGACGTCATCACCGGCCACATCATCGAGCACAAGCTGTACGCCGGCTCCGACAAGAAAACGCTGCTCGCCCGGGCCACGATTTCACAGTACAAAGGGTTCAAATTCCCCCCCACCGATGCCGAGCCCAGCGGCTTCCAAGTCGACCTGCCCCTGACATTCCGCCTGGATTGGATTGAAGAGAAGTTCTCGATGTCCGTCACCATGAGCCAGGTCGCGTTAAATCAGCCCATCAACCCCGACGCCCGGGCCGCTCGCTTCTCCGAGCCGACGACGATCAAGAACGCTAGCCGGGTCGACCTCGGCCGGCAGGGGATCGCCCAGGCCGGGGGGGTGGGGTCGGCGGGTCCTTCCCGGCTCTATGAGTCGATGCCGCAGCCGCGGTCGGGCGCGAGCATCGAGCTTGGCCAGCCGGATTCGTCGGTCACCGACGGCGACGGCTCGTACCGCAAGGCCGGTGTCGCGCCTCCGCCGATGCCCGCCCCTTCGTCGACCGACGCCCAGCCCGACACGATGTCGTCGCTCGGGGTCGTCGGGGCCCCGCTCCCTCAGGGGTCCGACTCCGCACCGGCACCGGCCCCGGCCGCCGCCACGGGCCGTCGGAGCCGTTTTCGGATCGGTCAGTGATCGGGGCGGACCTGATCGGTCACGTCGATGAAGCGGTAGGGTGCCTTGTAGGATGAGTAGAACGTCCGGTCGGGGAGGCATCCCAGACCGGCCTGGAAGGTCCGGTCGAGGATGACTCGGAACGTGTTGACCGGCGAGATCGCGTCGTCCGGCATCGGACCCTCGGCGTCGGGCAGGAGCCAGGCGTTGAGGATGCCGGTCCGCTCGCGGAGGTCGTTCGGCTCGGCCTTCATCGACTCGAAATGGCCTCCGGGGCCGTGGTCCCCCTGGATGACGATGATCGGCCGGCGGGTGGAGCGGGCGAGCAGCCGATCGACCGCTTCCTCGACCCGCCCGGTCAGGAACGCGACCTGGGCCCGGTAGCGGGCAACGTACCCATCCACGCCGCCGTGCCCCTCGACCGCTCGCCAGCCCTCGCCGTCGCTCAGGCTATAAGCCCCCTCGCGGGCCGAGACGTCCTCGCCATGCTCGCCGAAGACGAACGGCGGGTGCGGCCCGACGATGTGGACGAAGCAGAACGTCGGGACTTCGCCCTCGGCCACGCCCGGCAGGCGGTCGAACGCCGAGAGGATGCGTTCCCGGTGCATCGCGTGCGGCCGGAACCGGCCTCCGAGCAGGCCGAGCGGCGTCTGGTTGGCCAGGAGCATCGAGAAGTCGCCCAGGTGGATCGGCGGGGCCAGGTATTCGTCGGCCACCCCGGGAAGCTCGGTCGCCCCGAACCCCGAGGCGAAGCTGACGATCCGGTACCCCTGCGACCGGAAGGCCCGGACCGCCGCGCCCTCGGCGATCAGGGTCCGGAGCGGGGCCCGCTTCGAGGAGGGGCTGCCTTCCAGGTCGTCGAGGTAGCGGAAATTGAGCGTCGCCGCGATCGACAGGGCGGTCTGGACGTAGTTGGACGTGCTCCGGCGGGCGACCCGGAACCCCTTCCGTTCGAGCCGCTCCAGGAATGGGCCGTTGTCGAAGCCGTAAAGCTCCTTGAGGATGTCGGACCGGCCGTAGGCGTCGAGCACGATGAAATAGACGTCGGGCGGACGCTCGGGCCGGGACAAGGCGGGCAGGGGGGCGATCCGGGCGATCGGCGGCCGGGCCGAGGGGTCGCCGACCGACCGCGAGGCCAGGCCGAAGGCCGACACGCCGACCAGGCCCAGGGCCGCGGCGTCGGCCGGCCGGGTCAGCCACCGAGCGAGCCCGGGCCGGGCTTTCAGGAGCACGGCGAGGCCCACCAGGGCCGACCCTTCCAGCACCAGCGCCAGCCAGCCTCGCTGCGAGGCCCCGAGGCCGGGGCCGGCCCGGCCGACCCAGCGGGCGAGCGGGGCGAAGCCGAAGCCGAGCACGACGGCGGCCGAGGCGATCAGGGCCGCCGCCCGGCCGTCGAACCGGGCCCCTTTGAGCGCCGACCAGCCGAGCAGGGTCGCGGCCAGGCAGGTGAGGGCGGGGGCGACGGCGTCGCCGGGCACGACCGAGTCGAAGTTCCTGGAGTAGAGGATCAGGGGCGGGAGCAGGGGGACGAGGAGCGGGTGGAAGGGCGGGAGCTTCCGGGTCATTCGGGCCTCGCCCGCATCAGGTGGAGGGTCCGGCCGCCCTCGCCGGCGGCGATCGGCTCGGACCGCTCGATCGCGAAATGCTCGACGAAAGCCGACTCGAACCCTTCGGGCGTGTAGCCGTCGAAGACGTCGAGCCGGCCGGCCAGGAGGCGCCGGACCTGGGAGTCGCCCTTGGGGACGAACTCGATGATCAAGGTCCGGCAGGTCCGCCGGAGGGACGCCGCTACCCGCCCGAGCGGGACGTTGCCGGCGATGGCCAGGTGGTGGACCAGGGCCAGGGCCATCGCCGCGTCGCAAGGGCCGCGCTCGGCGATCGAGAGCCGCTCGCGGTGGTCCCAGCCGAGCGCCGGGCTGGGGTTCATCAGGTCGAGCCGGAGCGGCAGGAGGTGGGGGTCGCCCCGGTCGACGACGTCGCGGTAGTTCCGCTCGACGCAGGCCGGGTCGATGTCGAAGGCGATCGTCCGGCACCCCCGGGCGCTCGCCAGCCGGCTGTACCGGCCGGTGTTGGCCCCGAGGTCCCACACGGTCGCGGGGTCGGCGGCTCCGAGGAACTCGCCGACGAGCTGGAGCTTCCGGGCGGTCGCGGCGTCGGAGTAGTTGGTCTCGTCGTAGTAGTCGGCCCACTCGGTCCGGCCCGGCTCCCAGCGGAGCGACTTGACGGCGTTCTCCAGGCTGTCGACCAGGCCGAGCAGGGCCCGCTTCGGGAAAGGCCGGGGGGCGACCTTACCGGCCCGGCCGCCGTAGGCTTTCTGGGCCCTGGCGTGGAGGTGGACGTGGATCAGGAGCCGGGGGTCGAGCCGGGTCAGGCCCGGCAGGAGCCGCGCCGCGAGGTCGAGCGGCACGCCGTCGAGGCTGGGGCAGAACAGGTTGTTGAGCCGGGGGTCGACCCGGCTCATCAGGGCCAGGGGGGCCAGGAAGTGCTGGCAGAACTGGCGGTAGGCGACCCAGGGCTCCCCCTCGCGATACGCTTCGAAGGAGAGGGCGTCGATGAAGATCGGCCGCCCCCCGAGGAACTGGACGTTGAAGGCGCTGGCGTCCTTCAGGGACATCCCGTGGGCCAGCGACCGCCGCTGGAGGCCCAGGGTCAGCAGGGCGGCGGCCTTGAGCTGGCCGAAGCACCACTCGTAGGGGTAGGAGATGAAGGGGACCCGGTCGGCCTTGAGGACCTTGTAGGCCGAGGCCGGGTCGCTGGGCGATTCGTCGACCTCGCGGTGGGGGATCAGCCAGCCTTCGTCGATCAGGGCGCGATCAAGGCCCGAGGCGACCTTGCGGTCATAGTCGGCCCGATACGACCGGTTGACCTGGCGATAGATCTCCCCGTCCCGCTCGAAGACGAAGCCGCTGGGGTCGCGGAACGAGCCGGGGGTCCGGATGTCCTCAGTCGATCTCGGCGAGCGGGCGGGCATGGCTTTGCGACCTCGGTGCGTGCGACGGTGGGCCTTCGGGCCCGACCCCGGGTCGGGCGGGCGGCCCCTGGGCCCCGGCCCGGGACCGGGACCGGACCGGCTCGGGCCCTCGCCAGCCGGCGAGCCGGAGCTTGAGGTCGGCCCAGGATTGCTTCAGGGCGAACATCCCGCCGAAGAGGCCGGCGAGCAGGAGCTGGACGGCGTAGCTGCCCATCCCGGGGTCGAGGTAGGCGACGAGCGAGCCGGCCATCCGGGCCAGGTCGAGCATCGAGCCGTCGACGAGGGTGAAGAACCCGTGTTGCATCGGTTCAGACTCCTTTCCAAAGCGGCAGGACGTCGCGCGATCCCGTTCGAGGCCGGGATCGCCCCCATCCTGGGGGCCGAGGGCGCGACGATGCGAGTTCTCAAGACCCAAGCGTCATCCCCGCTCCGTCCGTCCGCACCGGCCGGCCCCATTTCGCCGGATTTTCGACTCCTGCGAGGCGATCGGTCGGCGATTCGAGGCGTGGACTGGCAGAAGGAGCATTCGGGGGATTCTCGGAGGAGGATCGATCGCCACGGTGGTTGACGCGGGGGGTCGGGCGTCGCTTGGCGAGAGAAATCGGCGGCCGTCGAGAGGGGACAACGGGCTTCTGGGCGGGCGTTGGGAACGGGCCCAGGCCGACTTCTAAGGCAAACCTTATCGAAAGCCGGGGGAAATGCCAAGCCGAAGTCGGGCCCCTCAGGGTCGATCAGTTCGGATCACTCATCGCGAGATACAAGCAATTAAGTAGGGTGGGTCGGGCGCGGCGAGCCCCACCAGCTCCGATCGTTCGATGGTGGGGCTCGCCGCGCTCAACCCAGCCTACATGTTTCGATCTTTCAATTTGATGAACCGATCGACCCTGACGGGCCTCGGACGCGCGTGGCATCCGGGCCCGGCATCGGCCGGCGGGGGATCGAATTGGCGGGTTGGCGGCGGCGGTCAGGTCCGGATCGTGTCCCAGCGGGCCACGGCCACGGTGCCGAAGAAGATCAGCGGGGCCCAGGCGGCGAGCTCGGGGGGCAGGACGTCGTGGGCGCCGAGGTATTGGGACATGAAGTTGACCGAATAGAACAGGCCCGAGGTCCCCAGCGACATCCCCAGGTTGACGAACATGTTCCGCCCGGTGCCGCCGAGCACCAAGGGGAGGCTCAGGAGCATCAGGTTGAAGCCCAGGAGCGGCCGGATCAGCCGGGAATGGAGGAAGATCTGGATGTCGGCGCGCTCGCCGTAATTGGTCGGGTCGGACAGGCTCCGGATCAGCTCGACGGTGGGGGCGAACTGATACCAGTTCCGGCTCCGGATCATCGTCGTGAAGGTCAGGTTGGTCTTGAGGAAGTAGACCGGCATCCCCGGCCGGCTCGACATCTTGTCCAGCGGCTGGGGATACGGCGGAGAGGGGTCCTCGACGACGCTCAGGACGTCGTGGGTGACGCTGGGCAGGTCCTTCCTGGGCGGGGTGAGGAACCGGCCGCCCCAGATCAGCCACCCCCCCCGGTGCGGGAGGTTGACCTCGGACTCGGGGATGTAGCGGGCCTCCTTGCCCTCGATCTCGATCACCTCGCCGGCGATCCGGACCGGGATCGTCGCCGAGAACCCGGCGATGATCGTCTGCTCCTTCCGGTCGGCCCACTGGCCGGAGACGAAGAGGTCGTTGAGGTCCTGGCGGGTGTAGACCTTGACCTTCTGCGTGCCGTTGTCGTCGGGGGGCTTCTGCAGCTCCTCCGAGAGCTGGGGCATGATCAGCTCCTGGTTGACCACGGCCAGGCTGCTGATCACCAGGGCCGAGACCAGCACGGGACGGATGATCCGCTGGGTGCTGATCCCGGCGGCGAGCATCGCCAGCAGCTCGTTGTTCCGCTGCATCCAGGTGACGGTGAAGATCGCCGCCATCATCGTGATCACGCCGCAGATCTGGTCGTAGAACAGGCTGGTCTTGATCAGGTAGTAGCGGCCCATGTTGAAGAAGAGCTGCGGGGGCTCGGCGATCTCGGCGAACTCGTCGAGGTTGCTGAACGCGTCGATGACGACGTAGAGCCCCACCAGCGCGGTGAAGCAGATGAAATAGGCCTTGGCGAAGGCCCAGTACCGCTCGCGGTCGAGGATGCGCATCGCGGTCAGGCCCCCCCGGTTCGGTCTGGCGAGTGCCGGAGGCGGCCCGCCGCGAGCGCGACCACGGCTGCGGCCGGGCCGATCATCAGGCCGATCGAACCACCACCGGCGGTATAATGCCCGAGCAGCGCCCGGGAGAGGCCGCCGGGGGTCGCGTCGGCCTCGAAGAATTCGTCGAGGTTCGCCAAGACGTCGACCGCCAGCCAGGCCCCGGCGAGCAGGGCCGCGGCGACGGCAAGATGCTGGACCAGGCGGATCTTCGGGCCTCGGCCGTCCATGACCGTTCGCTCCCTTTTTGGATTTGGATGGGTCGCTCGGCTCAGTGCTGGCGGATCGGCGGGAGGGCCCAGAACCAGGCGGCGGCCCAGAGCACTCCGTTGCCGGCCCAGACCAGCAGCGGGGGGACGAGCCCTTCCTTGCCCAGGTTGGTGCCGAAGAGGATCAAGGGGTAGTACACCATGATGATCGGCATGAAGCAGGAGATGAACGCGCTCAAAAAGTCGCGGCGGGCGAAGATGATCCCGACGGGGGCCCCGAGCACGACGAAGAAGAGGCTGCCCCAGGCCATCGCCAGCCTGACCTGGATCTCGGTCTCGAACTTGTTGATCTCCGAGCCCCAGAAGTCGTACTTGGCGAAGGCCGACTGGACGTCGGCCCACTTGGCCCCGTTGAGGCGCCCCGAGCCGACCCACATGGCGGCGGCCACCGCCTGCCGCTTCCGCTCCAGGGCGATGTTCTCGCGATATTCGGCCTCGCGCTCCCTCATCTCCTCGACGGTCATCTCGTCGAGCATCCGGGCGGCCTGGACGATCCCGTTGCCGGGCACGTCGAAGTCGAACCAGGTGCTCCGGACGGTCCCCTCGGCGGGCTCGTCGCCGGCCCGGCTGATGTTGGCGTCCTCGAAGAAGATCCGGACCTTGGAATGCTCCAGGTCGAACTTGAGCTGGGCGGTCTTGGCCACGATGACCATGTCGTAGGCGGCCGGGGCCTCCTGCTCCCCGTCGATCGGCAGGGCGAGCGGCACGACGGGCTTGTCCGACCGCTTCTTGAAGTGCGGCTTGATCATCACCCGGCCCTCGACGTCGGCCACCTCGATCTTGAAGGGCCAGGTCGGCACGTCGAAGGTCCGGTCCTTCTTGAGCATCTTGTAGAAGAAGTCTTCGAGGTTCTGGTAGATCACCTTCTTGGCCGCGGCGTTGGACTCGGGGATCGACCTGGCGCTGGCGACGCTGAGGATCACGCTGAGCACGAGCGAGACCAGGATCGACGGCCAGATCAGGACCATGGCGTTGAGCCCGGCGGTCTTGACGGCGATCACCTCGTTGTCCGACGCCAGGCGGCCGTAGACCACCGTCGCGGCGAAGAGCAGCGACACCGGCACGGTGTACGGCAGGCTCCTGGGGATCATGTACGGCACGAGCTGGAGGATCTCGGCGGGCGAGAGGCCGATGCTGGCCGCCGTGGTCATCACCGTCAGCAGGACGAAGATGCACGTGATGGTCAGGAGCGACAGCCCGAACGCGCGGAGGACCTCGCCCAACACGTAGCGCTGCAAGATTCCGAACCGCACCGGCGCCTCCTTCGGCATCCCTGCCACCGACGGGCCGACCCCCTTCTGGCGCCTGCCGGCCGAATCGTTCGGCCCAACCAATCCCTCAGGCGACGGGGTCCAGGCACTCCGACAACGCTCCCGCCAGCCTCCGGACCCCCTCGACCAGGTCCGCCTCGCCCGGCACGCCGAAGCAGATCCGGGCGTGGTTCGTCGGCACCGGGCCCGGCTCGTCCGGGAAGGCGAACGAACCGGGCACGTACAGGACCCCGTGCTCCAGGCACCTCGGCATCACCGGCCCCTTGGTCCCGAGGTCGACCCCCTCGGGCACCGAGAGCCAGACGAACATCCCGCCGTTGGGCCTGGTCCAGCTCACCGAGCCGTCGAACGCCCCGAAGTTCTCCTCGAGCGCCCCGAGCATCGCGTCCCGCTTCCGGCGGTACATCCCGGTGAGGGTCGCGACGTGGCGGTCGTAGGACCCGTCGGCGAGCGCCCCGGCCAGGACCTGCTGGGTGAAGTTGGTCGTGCCGAAGTCGTGGTTCCCCTTCAAGGCCAGGACCGGGCCGACCAGCTCGCCCGGCAGGACGCCGAAGCCGAGCTTCATGCCCGGGCTGAAGGTCTTGCTGAACGTCCGGGCCAGGATCACGGTCTCCCCCTCGGGGTCGTGACGCCAGACGCTCGAAGGCTCGGGCCCCTCGAAGTTCAGGCCGTGGTAGGCGGCGTCTTCGAGGATATAGATCCGGTGGGCCGTCGACCACCGCCGGGCGACCTCAACCAGCGAGCCGCGCCGGGATTCGGCCAGGCTGATCCCGCTCGGGTTCGAGTGCTCGGGGACGGTGTAGATCAGCTTGACCCGGTCCAGCTCCCCCCGGGCCTCGAGTTCGTCGAGGGTGGCTTCGAGCACGTCGAGCCGCATCCCCCCCTCGTCGATCGGGATGCCGATGGCCCGGGCCCCCCGGGTCTGGAGCACGCCGAGGAAGACGAAGTAGGTCGGGGCCTCGACCAGGACGATGTCGCCGGGGTCGAGCAGGGCCTCGGCGACGAGGTAGAGCAGCTGCGCCGAGCCGGTCGTCACCACCATCCGCGCGGGCAGCTCCTCGAACGTCCCCCCGGCGACCCGCTCGTTCCGCTCCAGGAGCCGGGCGAGCTCGCCTCGGAGCGCGAGGTCGCCGACGGTCGTGCCGTACTGGAGGGCCTTGCGCCCCCGGACCGGGTCGGCGAGGATGCGGGCGGCGGCCTCGGCGAACGCCGCGGTCGGCAGGCTCGCCTGGTCGACGAACCCGGCCGCCAGCGAGATCAGGCTGGGGTTGGCCAGGGCCGACTGCATGAACTCGCTGATCACCGGCGGCTCGGTCCGGCTCGCGGCCGCGCTCAAGGCAGTTCGAGGGGTCATGGATAGTTGCCGGGTCGTTGGGCCAGGACCGACGGGATTCGTGCGGTACTCTAGCAAGTGTCGGAGGACCGTCAAGGCCGAGCGGCCGGTGCGGACCGACGATTGTACTCGATCAAGGCCGGCGGATCGACGGGTCCGGCTCGATCCGGGTGACGACCCGGCGGATCGGCGCGGTCCGGTTCCAGTTGGGGTCGGCGTACGGGTCGGGCGTCGACGCGGCGTTCCGTCTCAGGAGCTGCGCGGCGGGGTCGAGCGCGTACCGCTCGGGGGCCCGGGCCGGGAGCTTCCGGTTGTACTGGAGCGTGACGACCGCCTTGGGCCTCGAACCCCGGTGCCGCTCGATCTCTCGCAAGGCGTCGGCCATGGGCTTCCCTTCGATCAGGAACCGGTACAGGCCCATCCAGGCGGGGCTCCGGTCCATGCAGCCGTGGCAGTGGACCAGGATCGGCCAGGCCGCCGGGTCCTGGGCCACTTCGAGCGTCTCGTCGAGGAACTGGTCGGACTCCAGCCCGTCGGAGGGGCTGCCGAGGTAGCGGAGGCCGCGCTCGTGGACGAAGCGGATCTCGTCGGCGTGGAGCGGGCTCCCCTGCGACGACGCCTCGTCGAACAGGTTGATGATCGTCTTGAAGCCGAGCCGCCCCTGCTCGATCGCCAGGCCGCGATACGTCGGCATGGCGCTGATGTAGATCCGGCCCGGCACCACCGCCTTGAGCCTGGCCAGCGGGCGATGGTAGACGGTCAGCCCGACCCCGGCCACCACCAGGGCGGCCCAGGTCGCGGCCATCGCCAGCCTCGGCCCGAGCTTCCGGCCCGAGCCGGGCAGGGGGCCGGAGCGGATCAGCGCCAGGGACAGGCCGAGCAGGCCCAGGTCGAAGCAGCACCGGGGCCAGTAGCCGATCGGCTCGACCCCGGGGAAGCTCGCCTGCCGGAGCCCGACCAGCGCCGCCGAGGCGACCAGCAGGGGCAAGGTCCCGACCCTTCGGGCGGTCGCCAGGTGATCCCGGAGCCTCGGCCACACCGCCCGGACATTCCGCCCGACGACGCCGATCAAGGCCGCCGCCGCGACCGCCAGGGCCAGCCGCAACTCGACCGGCGCGGCCGGGTCGGCGATCGCACGCCAACCCAGGCCGTGCCAGCCGTCGAAGGTCGGGCCCGGGGTCGAGGCGTGCCAGGCCGCCGCCAGGGCGAGGGCCAGGGCCGTCGGCCAGAGGGCGAGGTCGGACCTCGACCGGCCCCGGGCCACGATCGCCAGGGCCGCCAGGCTGGCCGATGCCGCGGCCAGGTACAGGCCCACCCGGTCGAGCGTGTCGCCGGGCTCGGCCAGGCGATAGGCCGCCGGCGGTCGCCGGCTGAAGAACGACCGGGCCAAGCCGGGGAACTCGGGGTCGCTCGGCTCCGAGAAGTTGACGACGTGCCAGACGGCCACCGCCGCGACCGCCCCCAGGACCAGCCAGGGCCAGCCCTTCCGCCGCCAAGACTCCGCACCACCCATCGCGGCAACCCTCCCTGGTCGCAAGCGGATCACGAGCCGCGAGGGTGTACCCGGCATCGCCCGGCGGGGCAAGCCCGGATCATGCGATCGGGCCCGGGCTACTTCCCCTTGAGCACCTTGGCTGCCATATCGGCCACGATTTGGTGGACTCGCTCGGCGGCGAGAGCCTGCCGCCGCACCTCCGCGCGACGATAGGCCACGACTCCGAACCCGACGGCCAGCAGCGCGATGGCGATCATCAGCCCTCGGATCGAGAACCGGGGCCACGTCCAGGTCCGGCGGTCGGGCTCGACCCGGATGACGATCGCCCGGGGGAAGAACGGGATGGGGATCTTCATGGGCGCGGGCTCGATCGGGCGGCGGGTCGCGTCGGGGGCGATCTTACCCGGCGACGGCCCGGAATTCCGCGGGGCCGGGGGCCGATCGGTTCAGGCCGATCTCGGGGCGGGGCCAATCGAAGTAGTCGTTGCTCTGCTCGGGGTGGCGGAGCACCCGGTCGGCGATCGCGTCGAGCCCGCGCTGGACGAAGGCGGCGGCCTGGCCGTTGCGGGCGACCTCGGGGCTGACCCGGAAGTCGGGGAGGAATTCGAGGAGGTAGCGCCCCCGGTTGTCGGGCCGGCAGAAGACCGGGACCACCGGCGCCCCGGTCATCGCCGCGAGGATCACCCAGGTCGTCGAGAACAGGTACGTCGAGCCGAGGAAGTGCCCCGGGGCGGTGTGCGCCCCGTGCCAGCGGACGTCGCAGGCGATCTTGAGGATCATCCCCGCCTTCAAGATCCGCGACGCCCGGAGGATCGAGCCGGCCGCCTCGGTCGCGGTCGACCGCCGGGAGATGAACAGCTTCTCCTGCCCGAGCGGCCCGCCCGTGTCGAGCTGCTCGGAAAGGTAGCGGGACACGTTCCTCGGCCGCTCCATGAACAGGCGAAGCGGGTACTGCTCGCGGAACAGCCAGTGCGCGGGGTGGAGGTGGCAGCCGAAGTGGTTGCCCAGGAGGATCACGCCGCGATGCCTGGCGTAGGCGGCCTCGAGGTGGTCACGGCCCTGGACCTCGAAGCGGGCCAGGGCCTGCTCGTCGCCGAGGCCGTCGAGCAGGCGGTCGCGGCACCGCCAGTTGATCAGGCCGGTGGCCATCCGGCGGGCGACGGCGTGGTCGTCCCAGTCGACGTCGAGGTCGCGGCGGACCCGGGCCAGGGCGTCGAGGTAGGCCCGCTTGGGGCCGGGGAAGACCGCGAAATCGATCCAGCCGAAGCTGTCCAGCAGCGCCGCCGCGACCTTGGGGGAGGTGAGGCGGAGCATCGGCACGACGATCTTGAGGAAGCGCTTCTGCATCCTGATCCAGCGATGCTGCATGTCCGTTCGCCCCCCGGCTCGATCCGTCGTGCCGTTTCGTTCACGCTCTGGTCGGGCTTCAGGCCGCCGCGGAAGCCCGGCGGCTGGTCACGTAGAGGGCGATGTCGCCGACCCGGTCGAGCTCGGGCATCTCTTCGAGGTCGATGACCACGTCGAAGCGGTCCTGGACCTCGATGAAGACGGCGAAGAGGTCGAGCGAGTCGATCGCCAGGTCGTCGACGAGCCGGGTCTCGGCGGTAATCGGGGTGTCCCTGGGGACTCGGGCGAGCTTGCGGACGACGCCCACAATCTGGGCCAGGAGGCTCGGGTCGCTCATCGGTCCCCCCTTGTCAGGATCAGGGCATTGTTGGTCCCGCCGAACCCGAAGGATGCGCTGAGGACCGCATCAACCCGGGCGGCCCGGGCCTGGTTCGGGACGTAGTCGAGGTCGAGCTCGGGGTCGGGCAGGTAGTTGATGGTCGGGGGGAGGACCTGCGCGCGGAGGGCCCGGACGCAGACGCTCGCCTCGATCGCCGAGGCGGCCCCCAGGCCGTGGCCGATCGCCCCCTTGATCGAGCTGACGGCCATCCACCGGGCGTGGTCGCCGAAGACGTCCTTGATGGCCCTGGTCTCCATCCGGTCGTTCACCGGCGTGCTCGTGCCGTGGGCGTTGTAGTAGTCGATGCCCGACGCCGCGATGCCCGAGCGTCCCAGGGCCGAGGCCAGGCAGCGGGCCACCTTCTCGCCGCTGGGCATCGCCATGTGGTAACCATCGGTATTCAGGGCCCATCCGGCCAGCACGGCCTGGACCGGCAGGCCCATTCGCCGGGCGGCGGCCTCGGTCGCCAGGACGACCATGCCCGCCCCCTCGGCCATGACGAAGCCGCTGCGGTCGACGCTGAAGGGCCGGCTCGCCTGCGAGGGGTCGAGCGTGGCCCGGTCCTCGGGCCTGCGCCCGGCCAGGGCCTTCATGGTGGCGAAGCCGTTGACGATCAGCGGTGTGAACGCGCTCTCGGCCCCGCCGCAGAGCGCCAGGTCGGCCTCGCCTGAGCGGAGGAACATCGCCCCCAGGGCGATCGAGTGGCCGCCGGTGGCGCAGGCGTTGGCCGGGGCGACGCTCGGCCCGTGGAGCCCCAGCGCCTGGGCCACCTGGCCGGCGGCCTGGTTGATCAGCAGGCCGGGCACCAGGTACGGGCTGGCCGCCAGGCTCTTGCGGCGGGCCGAGCGGACCTGCTCGGCCTCGTGCAGGTCCATCCCGCCGAAGGCCGAGCCGATCGCCAGGGCCACGCGGTCGGGGTCGTAGGCGTCTCGGAGCCGGTCGAGGCCGGCGTCGCGCCAGGCGGCCCTGGCCGCGGACAGGGCCAGGTGGATCGACCGGGCCCCGAGCCTGGAGGCGCCGGGGTCCTCGTCGGCCGAGCCGGGTTGAAACCCCTCGACCATCCCGCCGAGGTCCGACAGGTAGGCGTCGGGGCCCAGCGACGCGTGCCTGCGGATGCCCGATCGCCCGGCGATCAGGCCCTCCCAGGTCGAGTCCATGTCGCGACCCAGGCAGGTCACGGCCGAGTGTCCGACCACCACGATCCGATCCGTCATCCCGCGCCCCCTCGCGTCCGAATTCGCCGCGACCCGGCATCCCCCCGACCTCCGGCAGGAGTCGGGGCGGGGATACGGGTCCGTACCGGATTATCGCCAAATCCCCGGAAGAACTTAAGGTTGGTTCTCCCCGATTTGCCGGTCGGGGCGATCGAGCGGACCGGGCGATTGACCGGTCCCGCCCGGGCCGTTATCCATGGAAGCACCCGAGCCCGTCCCGAATCCCCGAAACCGGCGGATCATCCCACCATGCGGATCGCGAAATACGTCGGCCGGACCGACCCCCAAGGCCCGCCCCAGGTCGGTCGGATCGAGGGGGACTGGCTCCGTCCCATAGGCCCCGACGGCAGCGGCCTGTCCGAATTGCTCCACGCGAGCGACCCCGTCGCCCTGGCCCTGGAATGGTCCGAGGCCAACGCCAACCACGTGGGGATCGCGCTCGACACGGTCCAGCTCCTCGCCCCGATCGACCGCCAGGAAATCTGGGGGGCCGGCGTGACCTACGAGCGGAGCAAGCAGGCGAGGAAGGAGGAGTCGGAGCAGGGCGGGTCGTTCTACGACCTCGTCTACACCGCCGACCGGCCCGAGCTGTTCTTCAAGGCGACGCCGAGCCGGGTCGTCGGCCCCGACCGGCCGATCCGGGTCCGTCGCGACACCCGCTGGTGCGTGCCCGAGCCCGAGCTGGCCCTGGTCCTCTCGCCGACGATGCGGATCATCGGCTACACCGTCGGCAACGACGTCAGCGCCCGCGACATCGAGGGGGTCAACCCGCTCTACCTGCCCCAGGCCAAGGTCTTCGACGCCTGCTGCGCCCTCGGCCCGTCGATCACGCTGGCCGGGTCGATGCCGCCGCTCGAATCGGTGTCGATCCGCCTCCAAATCGACCGGGGCGGGGCGACGATCCTCGACGACTCGACACCGCTCTCCCGGATGGCGCGGAAGCTCGAAGACCTGGTCGACTGGCTGGGGCGTGACAACCTGTTCCCCGACGGGGCTGTCCTCCTGACCGGGACCGGGATCGTCCCGCCCGACGACTTCTCGCTCGAGCCCGGCGACCTCGTCCGGATCACGATCGACGGGGTCGGGACCCTCGCCAACCCCGTCGTCCGCGGCCCGGTCCGCTGATCCGAGGCGGCCGGGTCGCTTATTTCGGCGCGTCGCCGCCCTTGGGATACTCGCCCCTGGGCCCGTCCTTGGGGGCCGGGGTGTCGTCCTTGGTCCCGCCCTTGGGCGCGGCGAGGGCCTCGGCCGGCCTGGCCATGTCGGGCCCAGGCTCGGGGTCCTTCCGCTCCATCCCCTCCTTCACGTTGGCCGGCAGAGAGGGGACCGGCGACGGCTCGATCGGCGGGGTCGGCGACTGCGGCCCCAGGATCAGCTTCGACTTGCCCTCGACGCCGGCGCGCTTCTCCGCCGCCGTGCCGGCCTCGTCCGGGACCGGGGCCGCCTTGGGGTATTCGCAGCCCGCCAGCGCCAGGAGCGCGAGGAACGATCCGACCGGGACGATCGACTTCATCGGACAACACCTCAACCGGGCCACGCCCGCCCGGCCGAACCGGCCCGGGCCGCAAGGGCGGATTGTAGCGGCCCGAGGCCCCCTCGGCAACCCGACCGGTGGTCGGCCCCTCCGAGCAATCTCGGACTTGTCAAAATGTCCGAACGGCCATTTGTAACAATCGCCCTCAACCGGAGAACCGGACCAGATCCGCACGGACCGCTCGGCCGACAACAGGCCACCGGCGAACGGCGTAAATCGCGATATCACAAAGACTTGCTCGTCGGTCGCTCTCGCGTGGCTCCGTCAAGTTTCCTTCAAAATGCTCGTCGGCACGAAGCTTGCTTCCCAATCGTGGCACCCCTCCTCGAACGCGACCAGGACCCACGGTCGCCCTTCGATCGGCGAGTGCACAATCTGGATGCGGGCCGGCCCGAGCCGCGGGCCGTCCATGCGGATCGGCGATGGCAAGGATTGCCGTCGGCGGCAAAACAGGGGCGACATGACGCCGCCCCGCTTGGTGCAAGGGCCACGAACAGGAGGTTCGCGATGCTCGGAGCGAAGACGCTCGCCTTGGGTCTGCTGATGACGGGGACCGTCGTGGTGCCGGCGTTCGCCGGTTCGATCCGCCCGGCCTACCATCACGTCCAGCACGCTCGCGAGAGTCTCCACCCGGCCCCGAGCATCCCGGTCGTCTCGGCCCCGTCGGCGATCCCCGCCGCCATGCCGAGGTTCCGCCTCGAGAACCAGGCCGGCCCGGGCGCTTTCAGCAACGACCCCGCCGGCTCCAACCCGAGCAACAACGGCTTCGGTTTCGCCCAGCAGGGGAACCAGGTCGCCTCCGCCGCCCCGGCCCCCTCGGCCCCCGCCCCGAGCCCGACCCCCTTGCCCGCCCCCGCCGCCGCTTACACCGCCCCGGCCGCCGACCCGAATAGCGGCCAGGCGTCCAGCTCCTCGAACAACACGTCGAACGCCCCCCAGGTCGTCCCCTCCGGCAACCACGCCGTCGCCGCCTTCATCAACTTCGGTTCGAGCAACTTCTCCGAGGCCTCGACCCTGACCAGCGGCACCCCGACCGCCTGGTTCAACAGCCCGGTCGTCCAGAACGTCTTCGGCGGCACGCCCAACGCCAACCAGCAGGCCGGGTTCATCTCCGAGGTGCTCCAGACCGTCCAGCACACCTACGCCCTGAGCGGCCTCAACGTCAGCCTGACCACCAACCCCTCGGCGGACTACGCCCACACCCTGAGCGTCGTCTCGGGGGCCTCGTACAACGCCAACCCCAACGCGATCGGGATCACCGACATCGGCAACGACGGCTTCTCCCTCATCGACAAGTTCGGCGCGGCCAAGAACTCCGACGAGCTGGCCACCGCGATCGGCCACAACATCGCCCACGAGCTGATGCACGCCTTCGGGCTCGCCTCGCACCCCGACCAGACCGGCACCTACCTCGACGCCGCGACGGCGAGCTGGTCGGTCCTGACCAATCCCAGCACGATGTTCAGCCCGCAGGCCTCGCAGATGCTCAGCACGATGAACTTCCTCAACGGCCCGGGCAAGGAGTTCACCCAGGGGGCGTTGGGGATGACCGGCCTGGAGCTGCTCACCGAGCACCACCCGACCTTCTGCAACTGCCCCTACTGCCAGGCCCTCCGCAAGCTCAAGGCCGCCGCCGCCCAGGCCATCGGTGCCGCCTCCGCCGCGCCGGTCCCCGAGCCCGCCACGCTGGCCCTCTGGGGGATCGCCGGCGGCCTGGCCATCGCCGCCCGCCGCCGCGGCCGACGCCTCTCGGCCTGAGCGAGCGAAGGGCCGGGCCTTCGGCTTGATCTCGACCCCGCGATCGCGTCAACTGGCCCGTGGCCGCGACGTCGCGGCCGGACCCGGATCGACCAGCCTCCTCCCGGGGTCGAGGACCGATGAGCCTCCCGAACCTGCTCGGCGTCGCCGCCCTCCTGCTCCTCGCCCCGCTCGTGCTCGGGCCGAGGCCGCGAGGCCCCTGGGAATTCCGGGGGTTCCTCGCCCTCCTCTGGTATGTCAACGCGGCCTACTGCGCGATCGTCTATCGCCTGAGGACCGAGGCCGCGCCGCTGCCGGAGCGCGGGCCGGCGATCCTGATCGCCAACCACACCTGCAACATCGACAGCTTCCTCCTCCAGGCCGGGACCGGGCGCCTGCTCGGGTTCCTGATCGCCCGCCAGTATTACGACAATCCGCTGTTCCACCTCCCCTGCAAGATGATCGGCTGCATCCCGGTCAACAGCGACGGCCGCGAGATCGCGGCCACCAAGGCCTCGCTCCGGGCGCTCGCCGAAGGTCGGGTCCTGCCCCTGTTCCCCGAGGGGCAGATGCTGACCACCTCGGGCCGGGAGATCGGCCAGGCCAAGCTCGGCGTCGCCCTGATCGCCCTCAAGTCCAGGGTCCCGGTGATCCCCGCCTACATCCGCGGCACCCCCCGGTCCAAGAACGTCTGGGTCTCCTTGACGACCCCCTCGTCGGCCCGGGTCGTGTATGGCCCGCCGATCGAGGCCGACGAGTACGCCCCACTGGCCGAAGGCCTGGGCGACCAGAGGGCCGCCTGGGCCGCCACCACCGCCCGCTTCATGGCCGCGATCCACGCCCTCCGCGACCGCGAAGTCGCCCGGGACCCCGAAGCCCCCCCCTTCGGATGACCCCTCCGCCCTGGGAAGGCCCGATCCGCCGCTACCCGGAGCCATTCCGGCCGGCCGCTCCCCCGACCCCCTTGGGCAACGCCGGGGGCTACAGCGGCGCCCGGCTCTGGCGGATCGAGGCCCCCGCCGGCCCCCTCGTCCTCCGCCTCTGGCCGGTCGACGGCCCCGATCGCCCGGCCCTCGAAATGATCCACGGCTGGCTCCGAGAGGCCCGCGACCTTCCCTTCCTGCCCGTCCCGATCCCCGCCCTCGACGGCCGGACCCTGGTCGAAATCGACGGCCGCTCCTGGGAGCTGGCCCCCTGGCTCCCCGGCCGGGCCGACGCCGCGCGGCCCTCGTCCACGCCCAGGGTCCGGGCGATCTTCGCCGCCCTGGCCGCCTTCCACCGCAAGCTCGGCGCGAGGCCCGTCGAAGGCCCCAGCCCCGGCCTCCTCGCCCGCCTATCCGAGACCGAGCGCCTCCTCGCCGGCGACTTCGAGGCCATCGCCGCCGCGATCCAGCGGGCCCCGGCCGACCCCCACAGCCCGACCGTCGCCCGCTGGCTCGCCCGGGCCCGGGCCCTCGCCCCCGGCCTGCTCGCCCCGATCCGGGCCGCCCTGTCCCGGCCCCTCCCGCTCCAGCCCGTGCTCCGCGACGCCAGGGCCGACCACTTCCTCCTGGGAGCCGACCGACTGACCGGCCTCGTCGACTTCGGAGCGATGGGCCGAGACACCGTCGCCGCCGACCTCGCCCGCCTCCTCGCCGACGCGGTCGGCCCCGACCGTCCCGCCCGTGCCGAGGCCCTGTCCGCCTACGAGTCGGTCCGCCCCCTCCAAGCCGCCGAAAGCCTGGCCATCCCCATCTTCGAGCGGGCCAACGCCCTCCTCGCCCCCGCCCACTGGGCCCGCTGGCACTTCCTCGAACGCCGCCGCTTCGACGACCCCGACGCGGTCGGCCGGGGGCTCCGACGGGGCTTGGAGCGGCTCGACGAGGAACTGGGGAGCCCGACTCGGGACCATTGATGGAAGAAGACCTGCTCGTCCTCCGACGGGAAGCCTACCGGGGCCGAACCGGCCGATCAGGGGCAGATCTGGAGCGTCGGTTCTGGTAGGGTGAAGTTGCCGTCGTTCGCCGTCCATCCGTGTGGATCAGCGCACCGTCCACGGGCCACGGAGCAACAATAAAACGGGATGCCGCACCTGGAATTCACGGTCGAGGGACCGCCTGTTTCCCATCAAACTAGAGACCGGGCCAGCTTGAACGCCTGGAAGGCCTCGATCCGGGCAGAAGCGGCAAAACGATGGGCAGGCCGTCCCCTGCTGATGGGCAAGCTTAAATGCACGATCCTCAATTTTCACGAAGGTGACGATGCCTCGCTGGATGACGACAACATGGTCAAGCCCATCCGGGACGCCCTGAATGGGTTGATCTACGAGGACGATTCGCAAATCAGCTATTCCGAGACGATCCACATCAGCATCGATGCACCAATAAAGATTCGCAAGGCATCCTCGATCCTTCTGGCGGCTTACGGCAAGGGCGAGGTGTTCCTGTATGTAGGATCGACGATGTCCCCGATTTTATCCAACTCCCCCAGTGATGCCATGGAACGAGATGACCTTTCGCAAGTCGCCCGGCGGTATCGCGAGGAAGGGTACGAAGTCGTCCTCGAACCGCGAGCCGACCAGCTCCCTTCGTTCCTCGGCGACTTCCGGCCGGATCTCATCGCGACGAGGGGCGGAGAGAACATCGTCGTCGAGGTTAAGGCCAATCGCATCGAGCTTTCGGAGGATCGGCGATTGGCCCCGATCGCCGGGGTCGTCGACGCCCAGCCGGGATGGAGGCTCGACGTCGTCGTCCTTGAACGACTAACCGAGATCGAGAAAGCGGCTCAAGGCGCCACCGAGCCGTCGGACGATCAGCTCGCCCAGATCCTCAGATCGGCCGAAGAATTGGCGAGCACCGGCTATATGCCCTATGCCTATGTCGTCGCCTGGGGTGGGCTAGAAGCGGCGATGCGGAGGGTGCGGGCCGGGGCCGAATTCGACGGCAAGGCGACCCCCGACGAACTGATCCGAACCCTTTACGGCAACGGCTTCCTCGGTCGCGAACAATTCGATCGCTTGATGGCAGCTTACAAGATCCGAAACCAGGTCACGCACGGGCTCGTGCCCCGGCAGGTCGACCCGGATTCGCTACGCTTCGTGATCGAGGCCGCGAGAGAGCTCGCTTCCGGCAAGGAGGCTATTGCTTCGCTTTGATGCCGAACCGACGCTCCGGCTCAAAGCTCGCCCGTCATCAACTTTCTTGTCTGCTCGGCGTCGATACGGACGCGGTCGATCTTGAGGGCCTTGCCGGTGGCCGGGTCGACGGCGACGAGGGCGCCGCAGAGGCGGGGGTCGCCGGTGGCGACGTCGAAGAAGTGGGGGACCCCGGTGAGGGTGGAGGCGAGGACCCGGTCGTAGCGGCGGCCGAGGATCGAGTCGTAGGGGCCGGTCATGCCGACGTCGGACTGGAACGCGGTCCCGCCGGGGAGGACCTGCTCGTCGGCGGTGGGGACGTGGGTGTGCGTGCCGAGGACGGCGGAGACCCGGCCGTCGAGGTAGCGGGCCAGGAGCTGCTTGTCGCTGGTCGCCTCGGCGTGGACGTCGACGACGATCACCCGGGCCCGGGTCTCCAGCGCCGCGAGGATGCGGTCGGCCGCGCGGAAAGGGTCGTCGACGGGCTTCATGAAGGTCCGGCCCATCAGGGTGAAGACGCCGACGGGCGTGCCGTCGCGGGCCTCGACGACGACCGATTCGCTGCCGGGGGCGTCGGGCGGGTAGTTGGCGGCGCGGAGGAGGCGGTCGGAGCGGTCGAAGAGGGTGAACACCTCGTCCTTGCGGTAGGCGTGGTCGCCCAGGGTGAAGACGTCGACCCCGGCGTCGGCCAGTTCCTCGTGGCACTTGATCGTCAGGCCGGAGCCGCCGGCGGCGTTCTCGGCGTTGCAGACGACCAGGCCGATGTCCCAGCGCGGGATCAGCCGAGGGAGGGCCTGGGCCACGATCTTCCGGCCGGGCGAGCCGACGACGTCGCCGATGAAGAGGATGTTCAGGGGCATGGCGCGGTTTTCGTCCCGGGCGGGGGTGGCGTCACCAGATCGTGGGGACCGAGGATGCCCGGATCTTGGCGTCCCTGGTGATGAGCGGGACGCCGAGATGGGCGGCCGTCGCGGCGATGATCCGGTCGGGCATGTCGGGGACCTGGGCCCTGTCGATGGCGGCCAGGGCTTGCAGGATCGACCGATCCACCAAGGATTCGACGAAAAGCTCCCGAACTTCCAGAAGTGCGAGGATGCGGTCGAGGGTCGTCGGGTCGATCCGCCTTTTCTCCGCCAGGTAGACGATTTCGACGAGGCTGATCGACGACACGGCGACCTGCCCCCCGTCGTCGAGGATCGCATCGATGAAAGACTTGGCGGAGCCCGACAGTCGAGGATCGGCCCAGACGAACCAGATCACCGTGTGAGTATCCGAGACGGCTTGGATCACGGGACGATGTCCTCGCGCGGGAAGTTCGCCCAAACTTCGCGACGGGCCTCGTCGATGTCCTCTGCCGAGGGCACGGGTCGGAGATCCTTCAAAGCTCCGTATGGCGAGCGGAACGGCTTGCTGGTCGGCGGGGCGTATTTCCCCCGGAGCTTGGCGGCGAGGTCGCCGATGAGATCGATCTGCTCTTCGGGCGTCAGGCCCATCGCCAGCTCCCGGACGTGGTCGAAGATGGCCGAATGCATGGAAATCCCCCGGTTTGGATGCCGATCCTCCCCCAATCCTATCGCTCCTACCTGGCGAACTCCACGGTCCGCGACTCACGCAGCACGGTCACCTTGACCTCGCCGGGGTAGGTCAGCTGCTCCTGGACGGCCTTGGCGATGTCGCGGCAGAGCTTGGCGGCGGCCTCGTCGCCGAGGCGTTGGCTGTCGGCGATCACGCGGATCTCGCGGCCGGCCTGGATCGCGTAGGCCTGCTCGACCCCGGGGAAGCCGCAGGCGAGGGCCTCGAGGTCCTCGAGCCGGCGGACGTACTTGTCCAGGGTCTCGCGGCGGGCCCCGGGCCTGCTGGCGCTGATGGCGTCGGCGGCGGCGACGAGGACGGTATACGGCGTGTCGGAGCGGAGGTCGTCGTGGTGGCCAAGCGCCGCGTGGATGACGACCTTGGACTCGCCGTAGCGCCTGGTCAGCTCGGCGCCGATGGCGGGGTGGCCCCCTTCCATCTCATGGTCGGCCGCCTTGCCGATGTCGTGGAGCAGGCCGCACCGCCGCCCCAGGGCCCCATCCATGCCGATCTCCTCGGCGAGCAGGCCGGTCAGGTAGGCGACCTCGATGGAGTGCTGCAGGACGTTCTGCGAGTAGCTCGTGCGGAACTTGAGCCGGCCGAGGTAGTCGAGCAGCTTCTCGTGCAGGCCGAGCACGTTGGCCTCCTGCGAGGCGATCCGGCCGAGCTGGCGGATGTGCTTCTCCATCTCCTCTTGGGTCTCCAGGACGACCTCCTCGATCCGGGTCGGGTGGATCCGGCCGTCCAGGATCAGCTTCTCCAGCGCGAGCTTGGCGGTCTCGCGGCGGATGTTGTCGAAAGCCGAGACGATGACGATGCCGGGGGTATCGTCGACGATGACGTCGACGCCGGTGGCCTTCTCGAACGCCCGGATGTTCCGCCCTTCGCGGCCGATGATCCGCCCCTTCATGTCGTCGGAGGGGATGTCGACGGTGCTGACGGTGGTCTCGGCGGTGTGCCCGGCGGCGTAGCGCTGGATGGCGGTGGCGAGGATCTCGCGGGCCCTCACGGCGGCGGTCTCCTTCAAGACCTGCTCGTGCTTGAGGATCAGGCCGCCGAGCTCGTGGCTCAGCTCGTCCTGGACCCGGCGGAGGAGGATCTCGCGGGCCTCCTCGGGGCCGAGCTCGGCGAGCCGGTGGAGCACGTCGCGCTGCTCGACCTGGAGCTGGCGGACCGCGGCCCCTCGGCGGGCGAGTTCCTCCTGCTGCTCGGCGAGGTAGCGCTGGACGCTCTCGAAGTCGCGCTCCTTCTTGGTGATCAGCTCGAGGCGGGTGTCGAGCAGGTCGCCGCGCTTCTCCAGCCGTTTTTCCTGCTCGCGGAAGCCCCGGCGGGCCTCCTCGGCCTCGGCGTCGAGGGCCTCGCGGCGACGGAGGGTCTCCTCCTTGCCCCGGAGCTCGGCGTCCTTGCGGATGGCCATGGCGTCGCGCTCGGCGGAGTCCCGGACGGCCCGGACCTGGTCGCGCGCGGTCCGGACCCGGAGTTTCGCCTGGAGGATCCAGGAGCCGGCGCCGAGGGCCGCGCCGGCGATCAGGCCGACGAGGCCCGCGATGATTTCCCCACCCACATCCGCCCTAGCCTTTCCTTATGATGACGCCGCGACGCGCCTCGGCGGCCGTCGAAGGCCGCCTTTGCTGGGCCCGGGGGGCGGGCGGGCACCGTCTCCGAAATCCGGCCGGGGCGGGATGGCGGTCTTGCTCGCCACGGGGCGGAGGGTCGCCTTCGGGGTCGATCGGGTCGCCGCCCGGCGAGGGTGGCCGTCGGGCGGCCGGGCGAGGACGAGAAGGCCACGAAGCCCGGCGGCCGACCCCGGTGAGCGGGGGTCCTGCCGGCGACACGCACAGGCCGGGGCAACGAACTTCGGGTCGCCCCGAGGTCGAGCCATCCGACCAGCAGTGCCAGGCAGGTCCACGAGGCGGGGCCGATCAAGCCGATGATCCTTCGCGGAGATGTGGGCGAGCAGCCAATTCGGTTTCGGTGCCGGACCGCCTCGAATGGCCCCGGCCTCGGGCCCGACCGCCGCCGGAAAGGGCGGGGAAGGGACGTCGACGGGACCCGGCCGAGGCCGCGCGATCGTGGAGCAATCGAAGTTGTTGGGAGCGGCGACCCTTCCGGGCCGCCCTGACACGGCGGCGACCCCACGCATCGCCAACGCAATCCTCGTGGAGTCAATTAGTTATCCTACCAGAACCGGACCGGCGATCAATCGCCGACCCGGGCCGCCCCGCGGCCGATCCGGGCGGGCCCGTCCCGACCCGGGCCGGCGATCGGGACGGGCGGGAATCCCCCGGCCTTCGCATCCGGAAAAATCCCCGAAACGCCCGTCACCGCCGGGCATCCTCGCGCGTTGCATTTCGGGCCAAGGGCCGAGGCCTGGAGCCGAGCCCCGGGCATTCTTCGCGGACATCATCATCAGTTCGAGGGGCGGGTCGCATCCATGAAGCGTGCATCGAGGCGGTGGGCCGGGGCGTGGCTGGTCGCGGCGGCTTGCGGGGCGATGGCGACGACGGCCGAGGCGGGCTGGCGAACCCGGGGCGGGGCCGCGCAGGCCGCCCCCGGCCAGGGGACGCAGCAGCGGGGCGGGGTGGTCGGCCGGGTCGCGAACCTGCCGAGCATCCCCCGGATTCCCGGCGTGAAGATGCCCGGCATCCCCGGGATTCCGGGCATCCCCGGGATCAAGGGCGTCCCCGGAGTCCCCGGCATCGGCAGCCTGCCCGGCCTGATCGGCAAGCTCCGCTGAGGCCGAGGCTGGCCTCCCGTCACGCCGACGGGGGGCCGGCATCGCCGCCGAAGTAGGCCCGGTCCCGGGCTTCCCAGTCGGCGTAGCCGAGGCGGTCGTAGAGTTCGGCTCGGGTCTGCATCCGGTCCAGGAGGTCGCGCTGGGTCCCCCGGGCCTTGAGGTGGGCCAGGGTGTCCTCGGCGGCCTTCATGGCGGCCCGGAAGGCGGTCAGGGGGTAGATCGCGGCCCGATAGCCGAGGGAAGCTAGCTCGTCGAAGTCGAGCAGGGGTCCTCGGCCGAATTCGGTCATGTTCGCCATCAAGGGGGCCTCGACCGCGCGGGCGAAGCGGGCGAACTCGTCGAGGGATTCGAGGGCCTCGGGGAAGATCATGTCGGCGCCGGCCTCGACGTAGAGCCGGGCCCGGTCGACGGCCGCGTCGAACCCCTCGACCGAGCGGGCGTCGGTCCGGGCGACGACGACGAAGCCGGGATCGCGGCGGGCGGCGACGGCGGCCCGGACCTTGGCGGCCATCGCCCCGGCGGGGATCAGGGCCTTGCCCGAGAGGTGGCCGCACCGTTTGGGCAAAACCTGATCTTCGAGGTGGAGGCCCGCCGCGCCGGCCTGCTCGTAGGAGCGGACGGTCCGCTCGACGTTGACGGCCTCGCCGAAGCCGGTGTCGGCGTCGCAGAGCAGGGGGAGCGTGGTCGCCCCGGCCAGGATCGTGGCCTGCTCGGCGAACTCGGTGAGGGTCAGCAGGCCGATGTCGGGCACTCCCGCCCAGCCGGCCGAGAGGGCGCCGCCGGAGAGGTAGACGGCCTCGAAGCCCAGCCGCTCGGCGACCTTGGCCGTGAGGGCGTTGAAGACGCCGGGGATCATGATCGGGCGGGCGGCCCAGGCCGCTCGGAGCCGCTCGCCGGGTGTCGCCATCGGCCTTCGGACCTCCGCCTTTCCTCTCGGTTCAGAAGTCGACCGCCAGGTGCCAGCGGACCGACTCTGCGGCCAGCCTGGCCAGGACGGCCTCGAATTCCTTGAGGTCGTCGATCACCTCGGCCGACTCGGGGAGGCCGGCAGGGTGGACTTCGAGGTAGGCCAAGATCCCCCGGACCGCCGCCAGGCCCTCCTCGGCGTCGAACCACTCCTCGGGCGGCAGGCCGCCGACCTCGTCCGGGGCGGGCTCGGGGTCTTCCACCAGGTCGTGCTCGCCCGACTCGTCGGGCAAGGGCTCGCCCGGCTCCTCGATCAGCGACGCCAGGGCGTCGCCCTCCGACAGGCTGAAGTAATCCATCAGCCAGGGGACGCCCGCCCGCTCGGCCAGTTGCTCCGGCTCGTCGATCCGGGCCAGGGCCTTGCCGTTGACGTAGACCTCCAGGCCCGGGACCTCGCGCTCGGGCACGATATATAGCGCGGCACCCATCCGGCCCCTCCCTTTCGATCGTCTCAACATCGCCCGATCCCAGCGTAGCTTCGGCGTGCGACCGCCACAAGCATCCCCCATCGCCGGGGCCAATTGGTGCTGATGGTGGGGCTCGCCGCGCTGGACCCGCCCCACATGTCTCGAGATTCCCATGTCAAAACTGATCGACCCTGGATCGCCGGGGGCAACCGGGCCGGTCGCGAAAGCGTCGAGGCGGTCGAGAAACCCTGCTATCGCGAGGCCGGGCGATCGGAACATATCCGATGGTCGCCGCGTCGGGGGGGCGATCGGGCCAGGCCGAGCCCGACCAGGACAGGCCGATCCAAAATCGTCATGGGTTTCCCAATGCCCCCAGCTATCGATCGGGTTCGTTCTTCCCGGGATGCCGCTCGATCAACCTTTGCTCGGCAAGATTCGCCCAAGATACCCAGGGGTCGATCGGGTTCGTTTTGCCAGCAGCGCCTCACCAAGCCCCGCCGGCCTGCAAGACTTTCCCAGTGCCCCCAGGGGTCGATCGGGTTCGTTTTACCCGGCGGGTCTCGGCAACTGGCGAACGATTGGCAATCTCACGCCAAATCCCCCAGGGGTCGATCGGGTTCGTTTTACTTTCGGGATCTTGATGGACCAACACATGATACAAACTCCCCAAAACCCCCAGCTATCGATCGGGTTCGTTTTTCCAGGCCTCGAGCCGACCGGGAGCGGGCGATCGACGTTTCCTCGGATTGGGGGTTGGCGTTGACCGATAAGGGGGTGGTGGCTATGGTCCGGGCCAGGCCCTCGGCGGGTGGGGTCGAACGGAATCGGCGGCTCGACGATGGAGCGGAGCTAGACATGATCGTCCCGACCTCCCGGCGCGAACCTTCCCCGAGCCCGGGCGGCCCGACCCGGCCGTACGCCTTCCTGGTCAGCACCACCGGCTGCGCCAGGGGGATCAAGACGACGCTGGGCTCGGCGGCGTACTCGTATTACTTCGTGCTCGAGGCGCTCGCCCCGGTCCTGGAGCAGCTCGGGACCTGGCGGCTGATCGACCACCCCGAGAGCAGCCTGCCGTTCGCCGCCGCCCGGGCCGAGGCGGACGGGTACCAGCCGATCCACCTGTCGCTCCACCCGCCGCAGGACGTCTACCTGACCCCCGCCTTGCCCAACGTGATCTTCCCGTTCTGGGAGTTCCCCGACCTGCCCGACCGCGACTTCGGCCACGACACCCGCCAGAACTGGGTCCGGGTCTGCCGGAGGGCCGACCTGATCCTCACCGCCTGCCGGTTCACCGCCGACACCTTCCGCCGGGCCGGGATGCGGTGCCCGGTGGGCGTGGTGCCGGTCCCGCTCAGGCCGGAACACTTCGCCGTACCCCCCTGGGACCCCGAGCACCGCTGGACCCTGACCTGCCGCCACGTCACCTGGGGCGGCCCCGAGGCCGAGGCCCAGGCACTCAAGCCGGCCGGCATCCCGAGGCGGCCGGACTCGGTCGCTGCCGGAGCCTCGCCCGGCCCCAGGCCCTCCTTGAAGCGTCGGGGTTTCCTGGCCGCCCGGAAGGTGTTCCGCAAGGTGTATCCCTGGCTGGGGACGAAGACGGTCGAGCGGATCGCGCGGACCCGCCACTACCTCCTGGACGCCTCGGGGCGGTCGCCGATCACGATGGAGCCCCTGCCCGGGGGCAGGCCGGGGTTGCAGCGGCTGGCCTACGCCGTGGCCCGCGACGGCTATCGGCGGTTCGGCAAGAAGTGGCTGAGCCACGAGGCGCTCGACACCATCACCCGGGCCAAGGTCCGGGCGTTCCGGATGGTCGGCCGAGAGCCGGTCCTGGCTCCCGACCCCCTCCTCCCATCCACCCCCCTGACGATCGGCGGCCTGGTCTACAGCAGCATCTTCAACCTCGGCGACAAGCGGAAGAACCACCTCGACCTCCTGTCCGCCTTCCTCCTGGCCTTCCGCGACCGGCCCGACGTGACGCTGGTGATCAAGCTGGCGACCAACCCGGTCCGCGAGCACCACGAGATCAGCATCTTCCGGCGGATGGTCGAGAGCCTGGGGATCGACCACAAGTGCCGCCTGGTCGTCATCACCGACTTCCTGACCGACGCCCAGATGGCCGACCTGATGCGGGCCACCACCTTCTACGTCAACACGAGCAAGGCCGAGGGGGCCTGCCTGCCGCTCCAGCAGAGCCTGGCCGCCGGCCGCCCGTCGATCGCCCCCGACCACACCTCGATGGCCGACTTCATGGACGAGCGGGTCGGCTTCGTGCTCCGGACCCACCCCGAGCCGACCTACTGGCCGCACGACCCCGAGATGAAGATCGAGACGACCTGGAACCGCCTGGTCTGGTCCGACCTCCGCGACCACCTGCTCGAAAGCGCGGCGATGGCGGAGCGCGACCCCGACGCTTACCGAGCGATGGCCGCCGTCGCCCGCGAGCGGATGGCCGGGTACGCCGGCCGCGAGGTCGTCGCCGAGGCGCTCCGCGACGCCCTGGCGATGCTCCCCCGGATCGAGACCGGCCGGTTCGCCTGGGCGTCCTGACTGACCCTCGATGATCCCGACCCTCCCGGTGAGATCCCCGATCATGCCCGAAGCGAGCCTGCCGATCGCCCCGAAGTTCGAGCCGGGGCCGCCGGTCTATTTCGACGCGAACCCCCTGAGCGACCGGCACCTCACGGGGATCGGCCGCTACGCCGCCCGACTGGCCCTGTCGATGGCCGCCCGGCGGCCCGTCCGCTTCTTCGCTAAGGACCGGGTGATCGAGCCGCCCGCGAACCTCGACTGGTCGCAGGACCAGGACCTCGCCCGCTGGGCCGGGCGGCTCGCGAGCGGCCGGAAGGTGCCGATGGGCACTCCGCCCGCGGGCTCGATCGGCGTCTGGCCGCTGCTCAGGCCGATCGAGCGGACCTTCGACCGCGAGGTCAGCATCGTCCACGACCTCACCCCGCTGCTCCTGCCGGCGACCCACAAGGCCGCCACCCGGTCGCACTTCCAGGGGTTCTGCGCCCGGGCGATCCCCTCGTCCGACGTCGCCCTAGCGGTGTCGCACTCGACCGCGAGCGACGCCTCGTACCTGACCGCGATCGACCCGGGGCGGATCGTCGTCGCCCACTCCGGCCCGAGCCTCTGCGTCGACCGCCACGTCCACGCGAAGCCGGTCGCCCGGAGGCCGGAGGTCGGCCTCGTCGTCTCGACCCTGGAGCCGAGGAAGAACCCCGAGTTCCTCTGCGAGTGGTTCCACACCTCGGCCGCCCTGCCGGCCCGGGCCGAGCTCTGGTGGGTCGGCTCGATCGGCTGGATCACCTCGAAGCGCGACCTCAAGCAGTTCGAGCGCCGGGCCGGCGGCGATCGGCGGATCCGGTTCCTCGGGGTGGTCCCCGACCGGGCGCTCTGCCGGCTCTACCGCACCGCCGGATGGTCGATCTACCCCTCGCTCTACGAGGGCTTCGGCTTCCCCGTGCTCGACTCGCTCCGCCACGGCACC
>JAABUQ010001223.1_pt1 | contig 56367 bp, 58 predicted proteins | sample 5560001 | NCBI WGS metagenome assembly JAABUQ01 (sample SAMN10711888, study PRJNA513371) | rock metagenome | isolation source: Antarctica rocks | place: Antarctica: Victoria Land, Finger Mt nord | collected 2015-12-18
CTGGTACAATCCACATCGCCGACATTCGGCCCTCGGCTATCTCTCACCCAATCAGTTCGAGCGCCGGATGGGCAACGCGGCGTAGTGTCAAACAACTTCTACTCCACCGAACCGACCCAACATCAGCCATGGTTGCGTACGTGACTTAGCGCCAGACACAATGTGACCGCCGCCTGAACCGCCAGTGCCCGCGCCGCGAATCTTCGAACAGAAATCAAGCCCTATGACGTTTGAAATTGAGAAGCGCGCTTAGGTATTCCGTTTATTCGCCGCCCCCGAAAGCGGACGTTTCGATGCGATTGACGACGCGGAAGGGCTGGCCGCTCCCCGATGGGAAGCGGCGGCGCCGGCAAGGACCCGCTCGCGGACGGCCAGGCGGCGTAGTTCGGTTGGGTTGAGCGACACGAGTGAGCGGGCCTCCATGTGAAGGCGCTCGGTCCTCGTAAGGGGACCAAGGGCTGGGGCGGTCGACAGCGCTTGCGGCCTCTGGTATACTTCCTAGGCTGTGAAAGAGAAGATCCACCCCACCTGGCATTCCGAGGCCGCCGTGCACTGCTCGTGCGGGAACACCTTTACGACCGGCTCGACGCTCAAGTCGATCGGCGTCGAGGTATGTTCCGCATGTCACCCGCTCTTCACGGGCCAGCAGAAGTTCCTGGATACCGCCGGCCGCGTCGACAAGTTCAATCAGCGTATGGCCGCCGCCGAGCAAAAGAAGGCCGAGGCCGACGCCCGCAAGCGCAAGAAAGCCGACGCCGTCGCTGAAGCCTAGCGACGCACGCTGCATTCGGGGCGGGCTGCAGTCATGCGGCTCGTCCTTTTTCTTTGAAAGGCTCCGCTAGCCCGAAGGACGACGATCGTGTTCAACCTCGACCGCCTCGAGACGCTCTCCAAACGCTATGACGAAATCGAGATGGAGCTCGCCAATACCGGCGGCACGTTCGATCAGGCCCGCTTCACGGCGCTGGTCAAGGAGCGCGCGGCCAACGAGGAGACGGTCGCCGCCTACCGTTCGTACAAAAAGCTCCTCGCGGACATCGCCGCCAACGACGGACTCCTGGGCGATAAGAGCGATCCCGAAATGCACGAGATGGCCGAAGATGAGGCCAAGGTGCTGCGCGAACGGCGGCGGGATCTCGAAGTGCAACTCACCGAGCTGATGCTGCCGCGCGACCCCAACGACGGCAAGGATATCTTCGTGGAGATTCGCGCGGGCGCGGGCGGCGATGAAGCCGGACTCTTTGCGGCCGAACTCGCGCGGTTGTACGTGCGGTACGCCGAATCGCTGAAGATGAAGACCGAAATTCTCTCCCAGAGCGAAAACGACGCGGGCGGCGTCAAGGATATTAGGCTCGGCATTCGCACGAACGAACCGTATCGCCACTTCAAATACGAAAGCGGCGTGCACCGCGTGCAACGCGTGCCGCTTACCGAATCGCAAGGCCGCGTGCATACGAGTACGGCAACCGTCGCGGTTTTGCCCGAAGTCGACGAATCGGTCGAAGTGGAGATCAAAGCCACGGATCTCCAGGTTGACACCTTCAAGGCGTCCGGTGCGGGCGGTCAACACGTCAACAAAACCGAGTCCGCCATCCGCATCACGCACGTCCCGAGCGGCGTGATCGTCTCGTGCAGCGAGGAACGCTCGCAGCTCCAAAATCGCGAACGCGCGATGACGATGCTGCGCAGCGTGCTCGCCGACCGCAAGCGCCGCGAGGCCGAGGAGCTCGTCGGCAATCTTCGGCGCAGCCAAGTCGGCACGGGCGATCGCAGTGAAAAGATTCGAACCTATAATTTTCCACAGGACCGCATCACCGATCACCGGATCAACGAAAATTTTGGCAACATCCCGAGCATCATGAACGGTGACCTCGGCCGCATCGTCGCGCGACTCCAACAGGACGAGAAATCGCGCCTCCTGGCGGGCGAAACGAGCGCAGCGTAAACGCGCTCACGACGATCAATCTGTGAAGATGGCGTGCGTGACCATCGCGACGGTAGCTCGGACCACGGCTTTTTCTTCGCCGGCGCGCATTTCCGTCAAGCGCCAGAAGAGCGCATTGAGGACCCGGGCCAATGTCGCCGCATCCGTATCCCGCCGAACGTTCGGCGCGCGCCGGACGACGTGTAGCATCGCCACGATGCGCTCCGTCGTCCATGCGTCGATCTGCGCTTGCAGTTTCGCGAGCGCCTCGTCGCGGAGCACCGCCTCGTGCCACGCGCGAAACGCTCCCCAATATTTCAGGTCCACGCGTAAGGCCACGTGAACCAGCGCGACGACGAACGCTTTGGCTGCGGGTGCGCCGAGCACCGTGTCCGCGGGAAGCTCGAGCGTCGCGAGTTCGGCCAGAAATTGGTCCATGAGAACGAGCAACGCTTGGCGTTTCGTCCGGAAATGCAGGTAGAAGCCGCCGACGGCAACTTTGGAGACCCGCGCGATCTCCTCGATCGTCGTGGCCTCGTAGCCATGCTTCTCAAACGTCGAAAGGGCCGCTCGGATCAAGGCTTCCCGGGTCCGGCGGCTGCGCTCTTGGCGTGGTGGTGGCGGAAGCGACTCGGTGGCGAGCAGCTGCGGGTAGGTGAGGCGATCCGGTGGTGCGGTCTTACGCGACTGCGGGCGCGGCAACGAACGCTTCGAGCGATGCGACTAGGGCCATTGGATTGTCTTCCGAGAGAAACGTGCGCGAACCCTCGACGATTTGGAGCCGTGCGTTGGGAAACGCGTGCACGAGTCGATGCGCGAGCCCGATCGGAAAAAACAGATCGTCTGCGCCCCACAGGATGAGGACCGGGCCGCCGAACGAAGCGAACTTCTTTGCAGCCGCGAGCGTGTCGCGCCGTGAGACCGCGCGCATCGTGGTGCGTAAGTCGCCCCGCACGCGCGCGTCGGCAATGAACGGGCCGAACGACGCCGCGAGGAAGGCGGGGTCGGGCTTGCGCCGCGCTACCATGGCGAAGAACAAACGCTGCAGCGGCCGCAACCGAAGCAGTTGCGCGAGCGCCCACAAAAATCCCGGAACGTGCGCCGCACCGTACAGCGGCGAAAGAACGAGTGGCGGAAAATACTCGAAGGCGTCACAGTTCGTCAACACCAAGCGCGCGATGCGCTCGGGATGATGCGCGATGACGAGCTGGCAGAGCGCGCCTCCGGTATCGTTTCCGACGAGCGTCACGTCGCGTAGGTCCAATACTTCGAGAAATTCCGCGATGGCGCGGGCGAGGCCGCGGGGCGAGAGGTCCGCTCCGGCGGGCATGGGCACCGTGTGTGCTCCCAGCGGCAGCGTCGGAACGATGCACCGGAAGTTCGACCTCAGCGCGGGAACGACCGAGTGCCACAGCGCGCCGCTTACTAACATGCCGTGGACGAACACGAGCGGGGGGCCCGCGCCCACGTCGTCGTAGCGGATGGTGCCGATGGAAAGCTCGACGCTGCGACGAGCCGTCGCCTCTATGGCCATTATCCCATCTTTCATGAATATGAGTACGTGTTCATGTTAGCACGTGAAGAAAGGGCGATGCAAGAGGCGATGGTGCGTGTGCCGAGGGCCCGCTGGGCTAGAGCCGAACGCGCTGCGCGGTGAGGGACGGGGCGACGGTCGGCGAGGCGCTCGTGCGGGGTCGCGATCGGTTGCGCGCGTTTGGCGATGATGGCCGCTTCGATGCGCTCCGGTTGCTCGAGGAGCTCCTGGGACGCAACGCGGCGTGGCTCTTCGCGCACGCGGACGAGCGGCTCGGCGGCGACGTCGCCGCACGGTACGACGCGGTGCTCTCGCGGCGTGCGACCGGAATGCCCGTCGCGTACATCGTCGGCTTCGCGGGCTTCTACGGTCGCGAGTTTGCCGTCACGCCCGACGTGCTCGTGCCGCGCCCGGAAAGCGAAGGCGTCGTCGAACTCGCGCTCGCGTCGCTGCAGGCGCACATGGCGCGCGGCGATGAGCCCGTGCGCATCTGCGACGTCGGGACGGGCAGCGGCATTCTCGCGATCACGCTCGCCTGCACGTTGCCGGCGGCACGCGTCACCGCAAGCGACGTCTCGCCTGCCGCGCTCGCCGTTGCGCGTGCGAACGCCGAGCGCCACGGCGTCGAGGGGCGTGTGCGCTTCGCGTGCGGTGACATGTGGGAAGCGCTCGACCCGGACGAGCGCTACGATTGTATCGTCGCAAACCTGCCGTACGTGTGCCGCGGCGATCTCAAGACCGCGCCCGACGCGACGGCCTTCGAGCCGGCGCTCGCGCGCGACGGCGGTTGGGACGGCCTCGAGCTGTATCGCACGCTGCTCGCGGGCGCCGCGCAACGTCTGCGTCCCGGAGGAACGCTCGTCATGGAGGCGGGGCCCGACACCGCCGGACCGCTCGCCGCGCTTGCCGAGGCGTCCTTCGCGCCGCCCGCCGCTATCGTCGTGCATCGCGACCTCAGCCTTCACGACCGTATCGTTGCCGTCCATACCGCGCTCGGCGGCCAGGCGCTTCGGCAAGGGTAGCCCGCCGCGGGGGCCGAAAACGAGTCTCCCATCGTGGCGAAGTATATCTTCTTCACCGGTGGCGTCGTGAGCTCGCTCGGCAAGGGCATCACGGCTGCGTCGCTGGGTCGACTGCTCAAGAGCCGCGGCGTGTCCGTCTCGATTCAAAAGCTCGACCCGTACATCAACGTCGACGCCGGCACGATGAACCCGTACCAGCACGGCGAGGTTTTCGTCACGGAGGACGGCGCCGAAACCGACCTCGATCTCGGTCACTACGAGCGCTTCATCGACGAATCGCTTTCGCGCGCGAACAACGTGACGACGGGTCAGATTTACGCATCGGTCATCGATAAAGAACGCCGCGGCGATTACTTGGGTGCGACCGTACAAGTCATTCCGCATATCACCAACGAGATCAAAGCGCAGATCACTCGCGTCGCCGAGAAGAGCGGCGCCGAGGTGTGCATCATCGAGGTCGGCGGCACGGTCGGCGACATCGAATCGCTGCCTTTTCTCGAGGCGATCCGTCAGGTGCGGTACGACGTCGGTGACGAGAACGTCATGTTCGTGCACCTCACTCTGATGCCGCATCTCGGCGCGGCGGGTGAACTCAAGACCAAGCCCACGCAACACTCGGTGCGCGAACTGCGTGCCATCGGTATTTCGCCCGACGCCATCGTCGTGCGCACCAATTCCGAAGTCGCGATCCCCGTCGAACTCAAAGAGAAGATCGGGCTTTTCTGCGACGTGCCGGCGCGCAACGTCGTGCAGAACGGCGACGCGCCGACGATTTACAAAGTGCCCCTCAATCTCGAGCGCGAGGGCCTGGCGGACGCGGTGATCGGGCGGCTGCAGCTTTCCGTGAAACCGCTCGATCTCGAAGCGTGGGAAGCGATCGTCGAGCGCATCACGACACCGCGACGGCACGTCCGCATTGCGCTCGTCGGCAAGTACGTCGAACTCAAGGACGCCTACATCTCCATCGTCGAGGCCCTCTACCACGCGGGCATCCATAACGACGCGCGCGTCGAGATCAAGCGCGTCGATAGCGAGATCGTCGAGGATTCCGGCACGGGGGTCCTGGCCGGCGTCGACGGCATTCTCGTCGCACCGGGCTTCGGCTCGCGCGGCGTCAAAGGCAAGCTGCGCGCGATCCAGTACGCGCGCGAGCGCAAGCTTCCGTTTTTGGGCATCTGCTTCGGCATGCAGCTCGCGTGCGTCGAATTCGCGCGCAACGTTTGTGGCCTGCCCGAGGCGATGACGTCGGAAGTCGACGAGGCGACGCCCGACCCCGTCATCGACTTCATGGCCGACCAGCGCAATCTCGAACACTTGGGCGGCACGATGCGCCTCGGTGCCTACGCGTGCACGCTCGCGCCGAACACGCTTGCGGCGCGCGCCTACGGCGACCTCGAGATCAGCGAACGTCACCGCCACCGGTACGAGTTCAACAACCGCTACAAACCGATCTTCGAAGAGCACGGTATGATCTTTTCCGGGCACCACGTCGTCGGGCGTACGACGCTCGTGGAGTGCGTGGAACTCGCGCCGTCGCTGCATCCGTGGTTCGTCGGGACGCAAGCCCATCCCGAATTCAAATCGCGTCCCACGCGTCCGTCGCCGCTCTACCGCGACTTCATCACGGCTGCGCTCGTGAACGCCGCGCACGACCAAGCGCTCGATGCCGCGACGTCCATCGCTGCTCCCTCCTGAGCCCGGCGGACATCACGTTCGTCATCCTAACGAAGAACGAGGCGCGCAACGTGCCGCGGGCTTTGGCAAGCGTACCGCCCGGCGCGCCGCTGCTGGTCGTCGACGCGCAGTCGCAGGACGAGACGGTCGCGATCGCCCGTGCTGCCGGGGCCGACGTCATCGTGCGGCAGTGGGCGGGCTTCGTCACCTCGCGCGCCTTCGCGCTAGGTTGCGTGCGCACGCCCTGGACCTTCATGCTCGACGCCGACGAGTCGCTCGACACGGCGCTGCGCGCGGCGGTTAGCGCGGCCGAGCCTCTCTCGCAGACCGACGCCTACCGCATCGCGCGTGCGACGTATTTTTGCGGACGGCCGATGCATCACGGCGCGTGGGGGGGCGAGACGCTGGTGCGCCTCTTTCGTACCGATCGCGGGAGACTGGTTGCGGAGCCCGTTGCGGGCGGCAATACCGAATTGCACGAACGGTGGGTCGTGCCGGGCGAAGTCCGGCGGCTCGCGGGCCTGCTGCGGCATGACTCGTATCCGACGGTCGCGGCCTATCGCCAAAAATTCGCGCGCTACACGGCACTGGAAGCGCGCGGCCTCGCTCCGTCGCGGGCCGCCGTGCTGCGCGCGGCCGCCGTCGCGCCGCTGCGCTTCGGGTGGCTGCTCGTCGCGCGCGGCGGCTGGCGCGACGGTTGGCGCGGTACGTTTGTTTCGTTCGCTTCGGCGTGTTATCCGGTCGCGGTCGCGTGGAAGGCGCTGAGGCGGTGAACGCGCGCCGCGTCGACGTCGCGCTCGACCTGCCGCGGATGCGGCACATGTCGGTCGGCATGCGCGCCTATGCCGAAGAGCTTGCGGCGCGTTTGCCGCGCGTCGCGCCCGACTTGCGCTTCACGACCGTCGTGCGAACGAGCGCCCTCGATGCGGGCGAGCAAGTCGCCTTGCCGCTCCGTCTGCGGCGCCTGCGGCCGCGGCTCGTGCATCACCTCGCCGTCTACGCACCGCTCTTGGGACCGCAACCCTCGATCGTCACGGTTCACGACCTCATCCACCTCCGCTTTCCCGCGCTCTTCAAGAGCCGCGTTGGGCCGTACTATGCGACGGTCGTGCGTGGCGTGTGTGCGCGCGCGGCGCGCGTCATCACCGACGACGAACGCACGATCGACGATCTCGAACGCTATCTCGGCGTCGCACCCGCAAAGGTCGCGGTCGTGCCGCTCGGTGTCGACGAGCTCTTTCTCGCGACCGATGTATCTCCAAGCGGTGTGCGCGACACGGCGCCGTACTTTCTGTACGTCGGGAATCACCGCGCGCACAAGGATTTGCCGACGCTCTTTTCGGCGTGGGCGTCGTTGCCCCAGCGGTATCGCGTCGACCTCCGGCTCACCGGCCCCGACGACCTCAACGGCGCCGCACGCCCGGAACGCGCGAATGGCGAGTTGCATTTTCTGGGCGACGTCGATGCGCGGCGCCTCGTGTCGCTCTACGCGGGGGCCGTCGCGCTCGTGCATCCGGCGCTCTGCGAGGGCTTCGGGTTGCCGCTGCTGGAGGCGGCGGCCGTCGGGACGCCCGTCATCGCCTGCCGCGACGCGGTGCCGGGGGTACTGCGAGCGCACGTCGCCGCATTCGCGCCGGGGGACGTAGCGGCAGCGCGCGCTCACATGCTGGCGGTCCTCGAAAAACCCGCCGAGCGGGAAGCGGCGCGCGCGGTCGCGCGCCGGCTCACATGGGATCGCTGCGCCGAACGAACCGCCGAGGTGTATCGTACCGTTTTGGAGGACAGCCCCGTTCGATGAGATCGTTTGCGCTCGCGATGTCCGCGTGTCTGCTCGTGCAGGGCGCCGTCCCCGCAGCCGCGGCGCCCCCGCGTGGTGAGCCGGCCGAAAAACCGATTCGCACCGTTACGATCGCGATCAACGGCGAACCGCTCGCAACCGATGCGCCGCCGATCACGATCGAAGGCCGATTGCTCGTGCCCGTGCGGGATGTCTTCGCGGCACTGGGCATCGCCATCATTCGCACCGGCCCCACGCTCACGGCACGGCTTCCGACAGGCAGCGTGAGCATGCGAGTCGGTTCGCGCCAAGTTCTCATCAACGAGAAGCCCGTGACGCTCGATGCGGCGGTCGCCGAACTCAACGGCGTCGTATTTGCGCCCTTGCGCCTGCTGGCCGCCGCATTCGGCGCGCAGGCCGCCTACGATCAACGCGGCGCGAAAGTCGAGATCGTCTCCGCCTTCGTCGGCCGCAATGTCGCAGCCGAACAGCAGCGCGCCGGTGGCGGTACCGACGTCCAGGGCGTCGTCTCGGCACTCGACGTCGCCAGTCAAATCCCCGCGATTACCGTCGTGCGCGGCGGCACGTCGCGAACGATTTCCGTCACCTCGGATGCGAAGATCTGGACGGAAGACGTCACGATCCACTCGCAACTGCGTGGAACGCTCGCCGATATTCGCGTCGGCGATGCAATCCATGCGATTTTGGCGAAAGACGGTCGCGTCGTCTCCGTCTTCGATTTCTACAAGTCGACGAGCGGTACGGTGTCCGCCGCGACGTCCTCCGCGCTCGTGCTCGCGAGCGGTCGCGTCATTACGCCGGGCAAAACGACGGAGATCATGCTCAACAGCGCCGTCGCAAAACTCGACGAACTCAAGGTCGGGGATTATGTGACGGTGCGCAGTAATCCCGAAAGCGGCGAACTGCGCCAGGTCGTCGCATCGCGAACGCTCGCGGCAGCCGTAGCGAGTGCGACGCCGCTAGCGGGGAGCCCGAGCGCCTCCGAGATCGCCAATGTCGCACTGTCGGTCTCGCATCCGATCAAAGCGGGCGAAGGCTTCGACGTCACGCTTCACGGCACGCCGGGCGGCCGCGCGAGCTTCGATATCGGCGACCTGCTGACGAATCTGCCGATGCGCGAGACCGCGGCGGGCACGTATGTCGGCCATTTCACCGTTCCCGAGCGCTTCAACGTCACGCAGGTGCCGGTGTACGGTCGCCTCTCGCTCGGCGCGAACGTGGCGCCGCGCACGCAGGCCGCGCAGACGCTTTCCGCCGCCTCGACGCCGCCGACGATCGGCGAGGTTGCCCCGCCGCCGGGACAAACCGTCAACAACAGTCGCCCGAGCATTTTCGCCACCTTCGCCGCGCCGACGGAGATCGCGATCAATGTGTCGCGCGTGACGTTGGAAGTCAACGGGCACGACGTCACATCCTCGGCGACACGTACCAATGGGTTCGTCATCTATAGTCCGGGCGTCGATCTGCCGAGCGGTCACGTGACCGTCATGGTGCGGGTTGCCGACGCTGCCGGCAACACGTCGACGAAGACCTGGGGTTTTACCATTGCGAGGTAGAGTACTGACTCAATCGCTAGCGGCGACGCTGCTCGGAACGCTCGTCCTCTCCGCGTGCGGCGGCGGGTCGAGCAACGCGGCTGGCACCGGCGGCGCGCAGCTCGTCGTCGCACGCGTCAAGGACGCCGTCGGCCTCGATCCCGCGACGCAGACGGACGGTCTGTCGCTGCAGATTTCGCAGGAGGTTCTGCAGAATCTCGTGCGCTTCAAGCCGGGCGGCTTCGCCATCCGCCCCGACGCCGCAACGTCGTGGAAGACGTCGAGCGACGGCAAGACCTGGACGTTCGAACTCGCGCCGAACCTTAAATTTTCCGACGGCACGCCGCTGGATGCCAAGGCCGTGAAGTTTAATTTCGATCGCTGGCGCGAAGCGAAGAACCCGTATCGCGGGAATTTCCCGTTCGGTTATTACGCCAGCATGTTCGGCGGTTTCGACGGTAAGAGCGCGATCGCAAGCGTCGATGCCTCCGGGCCGGCGACGGTCGTCATTCACATGCGGGCGCCCTCGGCGCCGCTGCTCCACAATCTCGCGATGCCGTCGTTTGCCATCGGCTCGCCCGCGGCGATCGAGAAGGGAGCGGAGGCCTTCAACCAGCTTCCGGTCGGCAGCGGCCCCTACGTCGTCGCCGAGTGGGCGCATGACGACCACATCACGCTAAGCGCCAATCCAACCTTCGCGGGTGCCAAGCCCGCCTACGCGAGCGTGATCGTGCGCGATATCCCCGATCAATCGACGAGCGTGCTCTCGATGAAGAAGGGCGACATCGACATGCTGGTCGATCCGCGGCCCGACGACGCAAAGGACCTCGGCAAAGCGCCCGGCATCGCGCTCTATCACCCGCCGTCCAACAACGTCTCCTATCTCGCGCTCAACGTCGAGAAGAAGCCCTTCGATAGCGAACTCGTCCGTCAGGCCGTGGCGTACGCGGTCGACAAGAACGCGCTTGCGAAAAGCTTTTACAGCGAGGGTGCTACGGTGGCCAACAATTGGACGCCGGTCGGTATGCTCGGCGACAACCCCGCCGTCACCGCGTATCCGCACGATGTCGCCAAAGCCAAGGCGCTCCTGGCGCGAGCCGGCGCGACGCACGTCGCGACGCAGCTGTACTACCCGACGTCGCCGCGGCCGTACATGCCGGAACCGCAGCGTATCGCCGAGGCGATTCAGGCCGACCTCAAGGCGGTCGGCATCGAGGTCACGCTCGAACCGTTCGAGTTCGGGGTCTTCCTCACGAAGGTCCGTAACGGCGAACATCCGATGTGCCTCATCGGTTGGACGGGCGACAACGGCGACCCCGACAACTTCATGTACGCGCTGCTCGACGAGGATAGCGCCGTGAAAGGTCAAGCCCAAAACTATTCCTTTTGGCGGGATCCGGAGTTCCACAAACTGATGCTGGCGGGACAGCAGACCGTCGACGAGCGCAAACGCGCGACGATCTACCGCAACGCCAACGCCATGATTCACGATCGGGCGCCGGCGATTCCGCTCGTTCACTCGGTCGTGTCGTTCGCGGCGAAGTCATCGGTCGCGGGCGTCATCCCCAGTCCCGATACGTCGTTCAACTTCTTGACCATGAAACCGAAGGCGGGCTCGTGAGCGCGGATTGTCTTTTTTGCCGCATCTTCTCCGGAGAGATTTCCGCGCAAGAGGTGCGCCGCACGGACGACGTTCTGGTGTTCCGAGACACCAAGCCGCAGGCGCCGACGCATCTGCTCGTGATTCCCAAACGTCACGTGCGGGATCTCGGCGATTTCGTCGCCGAGGCGCCGCCGGGCGAAGTGGGGGCGCTGCTCAAAATCGCCGGTGAAGCGGGCCGTGCCGCGGCCCCCGGCGGCTATCGCGTCGTGACCAACGAGGGCGTCGACGCCGGTCAGACCGTCCGCCACCTGCATTTCCACGTTTTGGGCGGGCGCGCGATGCAGTGGCCGCCGGGCTAAATTGACGCCTCCGGGCCGGTGTGGTACCTTTACTCGGTTGTTCTCGCGTTTGCGAGCAGCGTTGAGGCCGTCACGAGCGGCGTGCGAAGGGAGGGTTGTTCATGGAAGTCCGCGTTGCACCGGGTGAAACCATCGAGAGTGCGCTGCGCCGTTTCAAGAAGGCCACCCAAAAAGCGGGCGTTCTCGCCGAAGCTCGCAAGCACGAGCACTACGAGAAGCCCAGCGTTCGCCGCAAGAAAAAGTCGGCTGCCGCTCGCAAACGGCGCGCCTAAGCCGACCGTAACAGAGGGAACCGTTGACCCTCAAGGACCGTATTTCAACCGAGCTCAAAGAAGCGATGAGAGCCAAGGACCAGGTCCGGCTCGATACGCTGCGCTCGGCGATTTCCGCGTTTTCGTACAAGAGGATAGAGGCCGGCCGCGAACTCGAGGAAGCCGACCAGATCGACGTGGTGCGTAAACTCGTCAAGCAGCGCACCGATTCGATCGGGGAATTCGAGAAAGCCGGCCGCGCCGAGCTCGTCGCCAAGGAGCGCGCCGAACGGGAAATCCTCGCCGCGTTTCTGCCCGCGCAAAAATCCGAGGCAGAGGTGCGTGCGATCGTGCGCGATGTCCTCGCGGCGCTGGCACCCGCGCAGCGCACGCAGGGCGCGGCTATGAAGGCGCTGATGCCGCGCCTCAAAGGCGAGGCCGACGGCAACACGATTCGCACGATCGTCACGGACGAACTCCGGACGCTCGGCGGCTAAGCCCGCGCAACTTCGCGCCCTCGGGCGAGTACGCTCTTTCATGATCCGCATGCTTCGCATCGCGTCGTTTGTGTTTGCGACCCTTCTCGGCGTCGCCGGCTTCGCCGTCGCGCAGGCGCCTGCGGCGCGCGGCGTGGTGGTAGTGCCGATTTCCGGGACCGTTGACGAGGGCATGGCGCACCTCGTCGCGCGCGCGGTTCGGGAAGCCGAAGCGGCGCACGCCACGGCGCTCGTGCTCGATGTGAACACGCCGGGCGGCCTCGTCTCCGCGGCCTTCGAAATTCGCGACGCGCTCGTGGGCTGCAGCGTTCCGACCGTCGCGTACGTCTCGCAGCGGGCCTACAGTGCGGGTGCCCTCATTACCCTTGCGACGCGCACGATCGTCATGGCGCCGGGCTCGAGCATCGGCGCGGCCGAGCCGATTCCCAACGATCCCAAGCATGTCAGCGCCCTGCGCGCCGAATTTGCCGCAACGGCGACCCGCAACCATCGCGATGCGACGCTCGCCGCCGCGATGGTCGATAAGAACGTCGCCGCGCCGCGCTACAAACGGGCCGGTGCGATTCTCTCGTTCACCGCCGACGAGGCCAAGCGCGCGCACTTCGCCGATGCCGTCGAGCCGACGCTCGATGCGGCCCTCGCGTTCGCTCACGTGCGCGGCCCGCTCGCGACCGCACGCTACACCTGGGGCGAATCGCTCGCGCGCTTTGCGACCAGTCCCGAGGTCAGCGGAATCCTCTTGTCGCTCGGCGTGCTCGGGCTGCTCATCGAAATGCAGACGCTGCACGGCATCGCGGGGGCACTGGGCGTAACGGCGCTCGCTCTTTTTTTCGGCACCCACGTGTACGCGGGATTCTCCGATGGGCTCGTCGTCGCGCTCGCGCTGGCGGGGGTCCTGGGCATCCTCGTCGAGCTGCACGTGCTTCCCGGCCACGGCGTTTGGGGCGTCTTCGGGGCACTCGCGCTCTTCGCGGCGGTTCTGCTCGCGTTCGGCGTCGCATTCATCTTCGTCGCGATCCAGGCAATCTCGATCGCGATCGTGCTCTCGGCGATCTTCTTCGCTCTCTCGACCCGCGTCTTCCCGGAAAGCGCGTTTTTTCGGCGCATCACCTTTACGGGCGTCCAGGGACCCGAGTACGTCGCGAGCCGCGACCTAAGCAGTCTGGTCGGGCACACGGGCGTCGCGACGTCGTATCTCCGGCCGGCCGGCGTCGCGCACGTCGACGGCGCACGCGTCGACGTGCTCACCGAGGGCGATTTTCTACCGGCGGGCTCGCGCGTGCGCGTGAACCGCGTGCAGGGCTCGCGCGTGTTCGTCGCGCCGGTATCCGAGGAAGGTGAGGCCACCCGTGGTTAGTTTCTCAGTGGCGGCGATCGTGTTTGCGATCGTCCTCGGACTACTGCTCTTTTTCTACTATTTTCCACTGGGATTGTGGATTCGCACCATCGCCGCGGGCGTACCGCTGTCGATCACGTCGCTGATCCGCATGCGGCTCATCGGCATCCAACCCGGCGTCATCGTGACCAACCTCGTGCGCGCGCGCAAGGCCGGTTTGCCGCTCACCGTCGATCAAATGCAGTCACACTATCTTGCGGGCGGGAACGTCGAAAACGTGACGCTGGCCATGATTGCCGCGCAGCGAGCGGAGATTCCGCTGGAATGGCAGCGCGCCGCCGCCATCGATCTCGCCGGGCGCAACGTGCTCGAGGCGCTGCAGCAGTCCGTCAATCCCCGCGTGATCGAGACGCCGATCTTCCAGGGCGTCGCGCAAAACGGTATCCAGCTCAACGTCAAGGCGCGCATTACGGTGCGCACTAACCTCGATCGCTATGTCGGCGGTGCGGGCGAACCAACGATCGTCGCGCGCGTCGGCGAAGGCGTCGTCAGTGCGGTCGGCGCCGCGCAAGATCATAAAGAAGTGTTGGAATATCCCGACCGTATTTCGAAGGCGGTCCTGGCCAAGGGCCTCGATGCGGGCACGGCGTTCGAAATCGTTTCGATCGACATCGCCGACGTCGACGTCGGTAAGAACATCGGCGCCGAGCTGCAGACCTCGCAAGCCGAAGCCGACCGACGCATCGCGCAAGCCAAAGCTGCCGAACGCCAATATAGCGCCCTGGCTGCCGAGCAAGAGCAGAAGGCGTCCACGCAGGCGATGCGCGCGAAGGTCGTCGAGGCCGAAGCGCAGATTCCCCAGGCCATCGCCGAAGCGTTCCGCAACGGCAATCTCGGCGTGATGGATTATTACAAACTCAACAATATCAAAGCCGACACCGAGATGCGCGGGTCCATCGGAACGAGCGTCGCGCCGCCCGATCCCGGCGGGGCCGGCTTGCCGCAAGCGCCCAAGCCGACGGGACAGTAGGCGGTGGACGAACTCTTCGGCCTCATCGCCGACGCCATCTCAAAAAATGTCCGTCAGGCACGGGCGGCCGCCGAAGCGGCGCAGGCGGCACAGGCCGACGCGCAACAGCGCGCGATCTTGCGCGCGTCCGGCCGTCTGCCGCCGCCCCCGCCGGGCGTTCCAGCTGCGACGCTCCCGCCGGCAGGCCGGGTCGCCCTGCGTCCGCCCCTTTCGCCGCGTGCGCCGGTCGCGCCGGGGGCGACCCCCGTTCCGGCGCGGGCACTGGAGGACGACATCTTTGCCACGCTCGCGACCACCCCGCGCCGGACCACGGCACCGCCGGCTGCGTTGCTGGCGGCGTTCGCCGGCGGCCCGGCCCTGCTCGGAGCGATCGTGTTGAGCGAAGCGCTCGCCCCGCCGCTCGCGCTGCGGCAGCGCGAGCGGTAACACTCCCGGGCGCGGTCACAACTCTTTTCCGCTCGGCGGCGTTCTATGAGAACACATGCGGGGAATCGACGCTGCCTGAGGCACGCACCGAACGGGTCTTCGAACTGGCGGGCGTGCGCGATCCGCTCGTGTTTTGCGGACACCTCGACGGCAACCTCAGCGCCCTCGAAGAACTCGTTCCGGTCGTCGTCAACCTCGACGGCGACCGCTTACGGCTTACCGGCCTGCCGGGCGCCGTCAACTCGGCGACCGACATCTTGGGCCGCATGCGCGAGGCCGTCAACGGGGGCGCGAGCCTCACGCCCGACGACGTTGCGCTCGCCGCCCGCGATTCGCTGTCCGCCGGGGCGCCCGCCGCGCACCCAAAGACGCTGTTTACCACCCCGCGCGGCAAAGAGATTCGTCCGAAGACGGCGGGCCAACGCGCCTTCGTCGAGGCGATCGACCGGTGTACGCTCGCCTTCGGCATCGGCCCGGCAGGGACGGGCAAGACGTTTCTTGCGATGGTGATGGCGGTGCGGGCGCTGCGCGCGCGGGAGATTGCGCGAATCGTGCTTTGCCGTCCGGCGGTCGAGGCGGGCGAGAAGCTCGGCTTTCTGCCGGGCGACCTCAAAGAAAAGGTCGACCCGTATCTGCGGCCGCTCTATGACGCGCTGGCGGAATTGCTGGACGACGGAACGACGTCGAAGTTTTTGGAACGCGGCACGATCGAGGTTGCGCCGCTTGCCTACATGCGCGGGCGCACGCTCGCGGATGCATTCGTCATCCTCGACGAAGCGCAAAACGCGACGCGCGATCAGCTCAAGATGTTCCTCACGCGCCTGGGTGCCAACTCACGGATGGTCGTCACGGGCGACGTCACGCAGGTCGATCTGCCGCGCGGCGTGCGCTCGGGTTTGCACGACGTGACTGCGCTTTTCGCAGGCGTCGACGACATCGCGGTCGTCACGCTGAGCGATGTCGACGTCGTGCGTCATCCGCTGGTCGGAAAGATCGTCCGCGCGTACGCGCGCTTTACCGCGCAGGTGTGATCTATCTGCGCAACGCGACGCGCAGGCATCGCATCGACGCGCGCAGGATCGCGCGCTCGGCAAACGCCTTGCTCGCCGCGACGGGCCGGACCGGCGCCACGCTCTCGCTGACGTTCGTGGGCGATGTTGCGATGCGGCGGCTCAATCGCGAGCATCGCGGGAAAGACCGCCCCACCGACGTGCTGAGCTTTCCGCTCTTCGCACCTTTCGCCGTGCCCAAGCGAGTGCGCGCGGGCGAACCGGAATTGCTCGTCGGAGATATCGTCATCAGCGTCGATACGGCGGTGCGGCAGGCGTCGGCGTACGACGCGCGGCTCGACGCCGAAATCGAGCGGCTGCTGATCCACGGCGTCGCGCATCTGCTGGGCCACGATCACGAAGACCCCGGCGAGCGCAGGCGAATGATTCGCGCCGAAAAGCGGCTGGCGGCGGCCATCGGGCTACCGTGGCCGTACGCCGGTCCCGGGGCAGCACGCAAGGGGTCTTGAGGCCGCGGCCGGGAAGGCCAGAGCACATGCAGCCGGTGCGCTTGCCGCCAAGCGTCAAGCGGGTCCAGGACAGTCGCCTGTGGGCCGCCTTCGACTACGCCTTCGCCGGAATTCTGTACGCGACGCGCACGCAGCGCAACATGCGCATCCACCTCGTTACGGCCTCGCTCGCGGCCTTCGCGACCCTGTACCTGCACCTCGACCGTGCGTACGTGGCGCTCGTGGTGCTCTGCATCGCACTGGTCATCGCCATGGAGTTGGTCAACACGGCAATCGAAGCCGTGGTCGACCTCATGACCGTCGCCCACCATCCGCTCGCCAAAATCGCCAAGGACGCAGGTGCGGGTGCCGTGCTCGTGGTGTCGATGGCGTCGGTCATCGTCGGCTACCTCGCCTTCTACGAAGGCGTGACGAAGTCGGGGGCCAAGGTGTCGGCCGCCGTCGCCAACATCCCGCGCAATTACGTCTTCGTGACCCTCGTGATCGTGGGGGTCGTGACGATCTTCCTCAAGGCCTTTGCGGCCCGGCGGGGCTCGCCGCTGCAGGGCGGTGCGGTGTCGGGCCACGCTGCGCTCGCCTTTGCCGGCGCCACGATCATCTCGCTGCTCGGCGGGACGCTCGTCGTCGCGCTGCTGGCCTTCTTCCTGGCTTTTTTGGTCAGCCAGAGTCGCGTGGAAGGCGGCATTCATAGTCTGGGCGAGGTGTTTTTCGGCGCGGTGCTCGGGACGGGGGTCAGCGTAGCGCTCTTTCTGCTCGTGCGCGTCTGATGCGCCGGGAACGCGGCGCCCCACGATTTTGCACGTCGTGGTATAATGGCGGCAATTTGGACATCGATCCCCTACCGGCTCCGCGGCCGTCCCTGCGATGACGGCCGGCTCCTGGAGCCAGCACTGGCCCGAGATCGGTGCCTTGCTCCTCCTCATCGCGGGTTCCGCGTTCTTCTCCGGCTCCGAAGCGGCGCTGATCTCGCTCTCGCGGTTGCGCGCACGCGGCATGGTCGAGCGCGGCCTGCGGGGGAGCGACGCGGTATTGCGTCTGCTCGACGACCGTAATCGTTTCTTGACCTCGATCCTCATCGGCAATACGGTGGTGCTGCTCGCCGCCGACTCACTCGCAACGCTGCTGTTCATCCGGGCCGGCGTCCCGAACGCTGCACTGTGGTCGACGCTGGTCATGACGGTAGCGCTGCTCGCCTTCGGAGAGATCATTCCAAAGACGATCGCGGTGGCCAACAACGAGCGGTGGGCCGTGCGGCTGGCGCCGGTGCTCGAACGAGTCGCGTGGGTGATGACGCCGATCAACGCGGCATTCTTGCTGTTTACGAACTTCATCGTGCGGTTCTTCGGCGTCTCGCCCGCCGCGAACGGTCCGTTCGTGACCGAGGACGACATCCGAAACATCGTCAACGTCGGCGTCGAACAAAAAGTCCTCGAAGCCGAGGAACGCGAGATGATTCACTCGATCATCCAGTTCGGCGATACGATCGTGCGCGAGGTCATGCGGCCGCGGCCCGATATGATTGCAGTCGACGTCAACGCCTCGGCGCGCCGCGCGCTCGACCTCGTGATCGCCGAAGGATACTCGAAGCTGCCGGTCTACGAAGAATCGATCGACAACGTGATCGGCGTCGTGCACGATCGCGAGTTGCTGATCTCGCTCTCGAACGCGACCCTCGCGCAGACACCGATCCGGTCGCTGATGCGGCCGATAACGCTCGTCCCCGAAAGCAAACGCGTGTCCGAGTTGCTGCGTGAGATGCAGCGCGGCAAATTTTCGCTTGCGATCGTGGTGGACGAATACGGCGGCACCGCAGGTGTGGTGACAATGGAAGACCTCCTCGAAGAGATCGTCGGCGAGATCCGCGACGAACACGATGAGGGCGAAGAAGAAGCGATCCGTATCGTGAGTAGCGACGAAGCGTTCGTCGACGCGGGCACGAATATCGAAGACGTCAACGCACGCTTGGGATTGCATCTGCCCCACGAGGATTTTGAAACGATCGGCGGCCTGACGGTCGGGCTCTTCGGACGTTTGCCGCACGAAGGCGAGGAAGTCGAAGCCGGTCACGACGTGCGGTTACGTATCGAGCGGACGCGGGGCCGGCGCATCCTGACGTTGCGCGTCTTCAAAAACGGCAAGTCGCACGGCGATCCCAATGCAATCGAGGACCAGATCGCCTTCGATGCCGAGCGGGTCTGATGTGACGCCCGCGCCCGACGACGCCGTGGTGCTGGCGACCGCACGCGCCGCGCGCGCGCACGCCTATGCGCCCTACTCCGCGTTCGCGGTCGGCGCCGCACTGGTTTGCGACGATGGGTCGATGGTCGTCGCCTGCAACGTCGAAAACGCGTCGTACGGCCTCTCGATGTGCGCCGAGCGCGCGGCCGTGTTTGCCGCCGTTGCGGCCGGCCACCGCCGTTTCACGACGCTCGCGGTGGCCGGACCGGACGGCGAGCTGACCCCGCCGTGCGGCGCGTGCCGGCAGGTGCTCGCAGAGTTCGGCGCCGAGCTGCGCGTGTTGTACACGAACGCCGACGGCTTCGAAGAAACGACGGTCGGGGCGCTGCTGCCGGCGGCGTTCACGTTGCCGTGAAGCGCCGCACGCCATGAGCGCACCGCAGCGATCGTATAAAACCTCGGGCATCGTCCTGCGCGCGCGCAACCTCGGCGAGGCCGACAAGATCTTTACCCTCTTCACGCTCGAGCACGGCAAGGTCGACGCGGTCGGGAAGGGCGTGCGGCGCGCAAAGAGCCAACTCGCGGGGCGGCTCGAATTCGTCACCGAGGCGGCGCTCACGCTGCATCGCGGACGCAACCTCGACGTCATCACCAGTGCGGAGATCGAATGCGAGCATTGGCAGGCGATCGTCGAACCGGGCGCGTTCGCGACCGCGCATCTCGTCGTCGAGCTGATCGATTCGTTCTCCGAACGTGATTTCGCAATGCCCGACGTCTACGCGCTGCTGCGTGGAGTGTTGCGCGCGCTCGCGACGGTGGAGGACCCGGCGGCACTCGTACCGCGCTTCGAACTGCGGCTGCTCGCGACGCTGGGCTACGCGCCCGAGTCCGACGCGTGCGTGCGCTGCGCCAATCCGCTCGACGGCATGGAAGCATGGGCGGATCTCGAGGCGGGGGGCCTCGCCTGCTCACGCTGCCGTCCGCATCGCTCCGATACGTTCGCGCTCGAGCCAGGCGACGTCGCGAATTTTCGCGGGCTCGGCGCAGGGCGCGACGGCCTCGTGCGGCCCGCGCTGCGGGCGACGGTCGCGGTCGCGCGCGCCGTCGATGCCTTCATCACGTGGCAGCTCGGCAAACGCACGAAAGCGAGTCGTCTGCTCGACGAACTGAGCTATCGTGGAGCAGGCGCGTGATCGTCGCGCTCGACGTCGGCGAGCGGCGCATCGGCATCGCGATCAGCGATCCGGGCGAGAGTTTCTCGTTGCCGCTGCGCACGCTCGAGCGCACCGAATCGCTGCACGACGATCTCGAGGCAATCCTCGCCGTCGCGCGCGACTACGCGGCCACGACGATCGTCGTGGGCGATCCGGTCTCACTCTCGGGCGAACGGGGCATCGCCGCGCAAAAGATGGACGCGTTCGTCGACGTGCTCGCAAAGGCGTACGGCGGCGCCGTCGAGCGCGTCGACGAACGGATGACGACGGCCCAAGCAACACGCTCGCTGATCGCAAACGATGTCTCGCGCAAGAACCGAAAGCGCGTCGTCGACCGGCTCGCGGCGGCGCTCATCCTCGATTCATTTCTAGCGCGGCGTCGCCGTGCGCATGGCGGGTAAGCGCGCGTGCGCCGGGCGGCGGCCGTTCTCGCGTTCGTCGTGGTCGTGGCAGTCGCCGCGGCCGCGGCCGCTCTGTGGTTCCGCCACGCGGTGACGGCGGTTCGCACGTTACCCGAGCTTGCGGTCGAGGTGGTCGTACCGCGCGGCGCGACGGGGCACGACATCGCGAACTTGCTCGCGGAGAAGCGAGTCATCGGTTCACCGCTCGCGTTCGAAGTGCTCGCGCGACTACGTCGCGAGCAGTCCGCGATGAAGGCCGGCGAGTTCCGATTCGCGCCGCACCGCACCGCGGACGAAGTGCTGCGCGCGATCGTAGACGGCGGGGCGCAGATTGCCGTGTGGACGACGATTCCCGAGGGATTCACCGCCAAAGAAATCGCGCGCACGCTCGCCGAGCGCGGCCTCGGCAGCGAACGCGTTTTCGACGCCGCGTTCCTGCACGGCTCGCTCGAACTCGGCGGGGAGCGCACGCCGACGCTCGAGGGCTACCTCTTCCCGGACTCCTATCTGATCCCGACCGATGCCACGCCCGCGCACATTGTACGGATCTTGACCGATGAATTCCGGGCGAAGCTGCCGAGCGATGCGGCCGCGCGCGCTCGAAACTTCGGCCTCACGGTCCCGCAGGTCGTGACGCTTGCGTCGCTCGTCGAACGCGAGGCCAAAGCCGACGACGAGCGGGCCTTGATGGCGGGCGTGTATTACAATCGTTTGCGCCGCGGGATGCCGCTCGAAGTCGACGCGACGATAGAGTACACGTTCCCGCATCATAAGGATGTCATCACGTTCGCCGACCTCGCTAGCCCGTCGCCGTATAACACCTACAAGCACGCCGGCTTGCCGCCGACGCCGATTGCCAATCCCGGCGGCCCGTCGCTCGAGGCGGCGTTTTTCCCCAAGAAGTCGGACTATTTGTACTACGTCTATGCGGGGAATGGACACAGTGCGTTTGCGCGAACGCTCGCCGAACACAACGCCAACGTCGCACGCTACCTTCATTAAGCCACGAACGAGCGCGGGAGGCCGACCATCGACACCCATGACGACGAGACCGAGGCCGGCGAAGGTAAAGTCGAATTACGCGACGTGCTCGTCATCGAGACGACCGACGGCAAAAAATACGAGTTCGAAATCGTGGGCCTCGTGGAGGACGACGAAGGTAACGCCTACGCCGTCGCGTACAGTGAAGCGGCCGATGAGTTCGTCGTGACCGACGCCAAGGGCACTTTGCTCGACGATGACGCGCTCGCTCAGGAAATTCTGGACGACTTCTTCGTGCTTGCCGAAGAGTCGGCGTCAGAGGACAGCTGATCGCCCGTCCGCGCCGCGTCCTCTTCCTCTCCGCTGCGGTCGGTGTCGGGCACACCGCTGCCGCGCATGCCGTGCGGGCGGCGCTCGGCGCACTCGATCCGACGATCGAAACGCAGACCGTCGATTCGTACCAATACGCTGCCAGCATTTTCGCGAAGGTCGTCGCCGACGGCTACATCGGCATGGTCAAAACCGTGCCGCAACTGTACCGGTACATCTATGACCGCGCCGAGCAGGCCACGCACGTCCCCGCGCTGCGGCGCTTCGTGAGCCGCTATACGGCGACGAACCTGCGCCGCTTCGTCGAGGGAGCCGAGCCCGACCTCGTGGTCTGCACGCATGCCTTTCCGTGCGGCGTGATGTCGGAGTACAAACAGCAATTCGATCCGGCGCTGCCCGTGGTCGGCATCGTGACCGACTTTGCCGTTCATCCGTTTTGGATCTACACCAACGTCGATGCGTACGCGGTCGCAACGCCGGAGATGCGCGCGGCGCTCGTTGCGCGCGGCGTGCGCGAAGAGCGCGTGGTGCTCTCCGGCATTCCCGTCGACTCGCGCTTCGGCGAGCCGCGGCTACCCGTCGACGCGCTGCGCGCCGAACTGGATCTGCCGCGGGACCGTCCCGTCGTGTTGCTGATGGGCGGCGGTGTCGGGATCGGGCCGCTCGAAAAAATGATGCGCGCCTTGGCTGCGGTCGATGTCCCTCTTTCGGCCGCCGTCATCGTCGGTCGCAATAGCGCGCTTGAACGTCGCGTGATCGCGGCGGCTGAACGCACGGCGTATCCGCTGCGAGTGTACGGTTTCGTCAACAACGTTTTCGACTTCATGCACGCAAGTGACGTCCTCTTGAGTAAGCCCGGAGGCCTGACGTCTTCCGAAGCACTCGTGGCCCGCATCCCAATGGTGCTGGTCAAACCGCTGCCGGGGCAGGAAGAACGCAACACGCGCTATCTTGTGGCGCGCCAAGCCGCGCTTCGCGCGCGCGGTGCGGTCCAGGTGGCGGCCGCGGTGACCGATGTGCTTACCTCCGCCACGTGCCGCGAAGATCTCGCAGACCGGATCGATACGCTACGCCATCCCGACGCGGCGCAGCGCGTCGCGGAACGCATCGTCGCGCTCCTGGATCGCGGGCGGGTCGCGTTGGCGGCGGGCGCCTGACGGAGACGCGCGCCAGATCGGCGAATCGGACGCCTCGCCGCCGGGAGCACCATGGACATCACCTACCAGCCGATCCTTAATCTGCAAACGGGCCGGATCGAAAAATGCGAGGCGCTCTGCCGCCCACCCGAGGCGGGCGCCGACCTCGCAACCTTCGTCGTCTCAGCGGAGATGAATGGCTCGCTGCGCGCCTATACCGACCGCGTCTTCGACGGGGTCTTCGCGGACTGGCAGCGCAGCGGTCCGCCCGCCGTCGACCTGTCGGTGAATCTGACGGTGGCCGACCTCGGCGAAACCGACCTCGCCAAACGCGTGGCGAAGGCGTGCCACAGGCACGGTTTCGATCCCAAGCGCTTATGGTTCGAGGTCGACGACCGCGCGCAGTCGATCGCCGATCCCGCAACGCTCGAAACGATGTCGCAACTGGCGAGCCTCGGCGTGCGCTTGAGCATCGATAGCTTCGGCGACGATCTCACCCAAACGACGCATTACGAAGTCGCTCGGCTGCCGGTCGCGGAGCTCAAGATCGACGGCCGTTACGTGCGCGACGCCGACGAGAACATCCGTCACCGCAACGTCATCACCGGCGTCGTGCAACTCGCGCGCGATCTGCGGCTGCATGTGGCGGCCAAGGGAATCGAGCGCGAAAACATTGCTGCGCTGATGCTACGCCTCGGTTGCACGCACGGCCAGGGTTACTATTTCGGGCGGCCCACTGCTGCGAACGTCGTCGCGTTGCTCGTTACAACGACGCCCGCGAGCCCAAGACCGGACGGCAGGTAACGCTCGGGGGGCGCGCCAACCTCGCCGTCGCCCGGAGGGATGGGTGAGTGGCTGAAACCAACCGTTTGCTAAATGGTCGTGGGTCTAAAAAATCCACCGAGAGTTCGAATCTCTCTCCCTCCACCATCCCGTGCCGACCCTCAAGCAACGGAAGGGAACGGCTCGCAAGCGCGGTATCTGGCAAGGTCCGCGGGGCACGTGCGGTCGTAGCTCAATTGGATAGAGCAACAGGCTACGAACTTGTAGGTTGGGGGTTCGAGTCCCTCCGACCGCATGCTCGATACGAACGCCGCGCCACATGCGCGGTTTTCTTCGTTCGGCGTCCTCGCATATGGTTTAGCGCCAAAGTATTTCGACCGCTTCGGCCGCGGCACGCCGGCACCTGACGCATAACGGGCTGCCGCACGCGATAAGGACCGCGACGGTCGATCGGCGTATACAGCGCGAAGGCCGATGCGGCTCGGTAGCTCAGTGGTAGAGCGGGGGACTCATAAGCCCTAGGTCGCAGGTTCGAGCCCTGCCCGAGTCACGATTGTGTGCGCTACGGCGCGCGTGCGAGGATGCGAATCTTTCCCCGGCGTAAGCGGGTCCTAGGTGGGTGACGCGAACCGCCGTGCGGCCGCGTCGCGATTTTCACCCGAGGTACGAAGGCACCATGTCGACGATTCCCTGCGATTTCTGCCCCCACCCGGTCGACCGTGGCCAGATGGAAGAAATCGAAATCTCGCACTACGTCCCGGATTCGTCGGGCGACGATCTGGCCTACGCGCGCACGTATTTCTTCGGGCACCCCGACTGCGTCCGGAAGTTTTATCGCGGGCTCGTCGATCACAAGCTCGATCTCTTCAAACACATGCCGACGACCGCGCCGCTGTCGCCCGAAGAGCCCAAGTAACGTAAGGTTCGCGCACGTAGCGTAGCTGGATAACGCGCGGCCCTCCGAAGGCTGAGACCGGGGGTTCGAATCCCTCCGTGCGCACGATGAGCAAGAAAAGCGGCCGTCAGGCCGCTTTTCGTCTGCCCGCGGGTGCGCAGGCCGCGGACCACGGGAACAGAAGCGCTCGCGCATGTCGGACTTCCGCTTCAACGTTTACGACGCGTTCGATCGCGTGCACGAGCTGGTCGACAATGCCGACATGGACGATGCCGACGGCGGGACGGCGATGGACCGTGCCGAGTATCTCATCCAAATCAACAAGCTCGTCGAGGGACTCGTCGAGATCTTGCAGCACGCGGCGCGGCACTCACTCGTGAGCCTCGACGCGGGGGAATACGACCACGACCTCGAGGTCGACGAGATCGGCGTCTACCGTGACGAGGACGACGAGCCCGCGGGGAACCATCACGTCGCGATCCGGATTCCCGAGTACCTGTTGCCCGACGACGACGATGCGATCTCCGCGGTCATCAAGAGCTTCGATCTCGCGACCGTTGAGACGACGGCCGACGTCGCGCTCGCCGCACATGCACGGTCGCAAGTCGTCGCCAACCGCAATCCCGAACTTGCCACGCGGCTTTCCGACGCATGGGCACAGGTGGCCGCGCGGCTGCTGCCGCGCGTCGCGCCCGCAGTGCAACGTCTCGATGCAGCCGGACTCATTACGATTTACGACGCGCACACCAAAACGGCGTACGCTCCGGTCGCGGTCACGGCCGACGAGCGCGGTTCGACCATCGAATTGACGATTGCAACGGCTTCCGCGAGCGCGCCGCCGGCGGGGTGAGCGATCCGGTGCAGGCCGGCCGCGACGCGCACGCCGCCGCCGACATCGCGTACCTGCGTCGCGCGATGCGCCTGGCGGCCGACGCCGCCGCCGACGGCGACGTTCCGATCGGCGCGATCCTCTGCGTCGCGGGGCGTACGTTTTTCGCTCGCAATGAAAAGGAACGCCGGCCCGACCCCACGGCCCATGCGGAAATGCTCGCGCTGCGCAGCGCTGCCGCGACGCTGGGCCGCTGGCGGCTCACGGGCGCCACGCTGTATGTTACGAAGGAACCGTGTGCGATGTGCGCGGGCGCGATGGTTGCCGCGCGCGTCGAACGGCTCGTCTTTGGGTGCCGCGATCCTAAGGGCGGCGCGGCCGGCAGCGTTTTGGACGTCTTTGCATCGGCGGCCGTCAACCACCGGGTCGACGTTGCGGCCGGGGTGCTCGAAGCCGAGACGGCCGCGCAGTTGCGAGCGTTCTTCGCCGCCCGGCGCACGGCGGGCGGCCGCGACCCAAGCCCAGGACCGCAGTCCCCGGACGTCCTATAGTCGTCGACGGCCACGCGGTCCGACGAGCCCTGGGGAGAGGTGGTCGAGTGGTTGATGGCACCCGCCTCGAAAGCGGACGAACGTGATGAGCGTTCCGAGAGTTCGAATCTCTCCCTCTCCACCACGTCCGAAGCACTCGCGCAAGCGAGTGCTTCCCCATTCACAACGGCGCAGAATCGCTCGGCGCGATGAGAATTTTACCGAAATTTGCGTCGCGCTCCATGTAGTCGTGTGCCGCGCGCAAGTCGGCGAGCGCGAACACGCGATCGATTTCGGCGTGCAATTCGCCGCGGGCGAAAAGCGGCAACAGCTCGCGTTCGAAACGCTTGGCGAGCGCGATCTTTTCATCGAGCGAGCGCGAGCGTAACACCGTGCCGTGAAGTTCGGCGCGCTTCATCAGCAGCACGCCCAGGTGGAGCGTCCCCTTGACGCCGCCGAGCGTGCCGATTACGACGATTCGGCCACGCGGTGCGAGCACGGCGAGGTTGCTCTCGAGCATCGGCGCCCCGACGAAATCCAGGATGACGTCCGGGCCGCGGCCGCCCGTTGCGGCGCTCACACGAGCGACCCACGTGTCGTCGAGGGCGAAGCCCCCAGCGAGGCCGTGCGCCTTCGCGCGCTCGAGCTTTTCCGGGGTGCGCGACGTGCCGAGCGCAAGCCCGCCGGCGCGGGCGACCAGTCCGATTGCGGCGAGCCCGACGCTGCTGCCGGCGGCGTGCACGAGCGCGATCTCGCCGAGCGCGAAGCGGGCGCGCGCGAAGAGCGCGTCGTGCGCCGTTATGAACGCTTCCGGTATCGCCGCGGCCGTGCGCAAATCGACGCCGTCCGGCACCAGCGCGAGCGCGAGCGCATGGGTGGCCACCCGCTCCGCCTGCGCGCCCGCCCCAACCAGACCGCAGACGCGGTCGCCTGCGGCGACGTTCGTCACCCGCCCGCCGACCGCGATGACCGTGCCGGAAAATTCGAGTCCCGGCCGGCCGGCGTCTGCTTTAGCCACGGGATAGTGGCCGCGACGCTCGAGTATGTCGGCGCGATTGAGGCCCGCGTACGCGACGGCAACCAGCGCATCGTCGCTGCCGAGTTCGGGCTCGGCGACGTCGTCGCGGATCGCGATGACGTCGCTACCGCCCGTGCCCACGTACGACGCCCCTCGCATCAGGGTCGCGCGGACGCGAGCGGCACGGGCGTGAGCGGCGTGAGCGGCGTGGGGGTAGGCGGCGCAGGCGGCGCGGGGGCGGCGGGCGGCGGCGTGGCCAGGCGTGGATCGGGGGCGCCTGAGGGAAAGGCGAACTGGTCGTAGACCGCATCGGCGAGGACGTGCAGGCGGCCGACCCCGAGCGGCCCACGGAGCGTTTCCTCGTAGTGTGCGTGCGAGACGAGCCAGTGCCCCTGCGTCATCGCGTAGTCGACCACGAAATCGATGTCGTTGGCGCCCTGGTAACGCACCCGCGTCGGCAATTGCGTCGCGTTGTCGATGCTGACCTCGCTGAGAAAAAACGTGCTGCCTGGCCGAAGGACTCTGCGTTTGACGAAGTCGTAGGGCACGAGCACGATATGCGTCTTGCCGTCGCGCGCGTCGCTCGAATCGCTCGCATACTCCGCCCGATATTGCAGCAGACGAATGACGACGACGTCCGCTCCCGAGCGCTTGCTCATGTCATACCGCAACGGCGTCACGTCGTGCACGTATGCAGAGAACGCGCCGTGCGCGCCGACCTTCCACGATAACGTGAAGTAGGCCAGGGCATCGAACGACGGTGGGATCGGAAAGCCGCGGCCGAGCTGATTTGCGCCGCGCGGCAGATCTTGCAGCACCGCGAGATCGTCTTTGGTGCGCACGGCGACTCCGCGGACGACGTCACGCTGCTGGCGGAGTGACGGGGCGCTGACCCGGGTCGTCACCCGGTACGAAATGAACGGCGGTGCCGTGTCGACGACGGCGGCAGCCGCGTTGGCGGAGCGTTGAAAGACGATATCGGGTGCGAGCGTGTCGGACTCCTCGGAGGGCGCAGGGTGCGAGGCTTCGTCACGGCTGCAGCGATTCGCTCGCGTCACAGGCGTGTTTTGCGGCCGCTGCGAATGCTCCGGGGCGATGGAAGAAGCCTGGATCGTCCCATCGTGAGCGCACTCGGGCCGCTCGCGCTCGAGCCGCAGGAACGCGAACTCATCTGGGGCGGGCACGCACTGGTCGAACGCTACGGCAAAGTCGCCTCGCCGGAGGCGACCATCGGCGAATCGTGGGAGTGCTTCGACGGCAATCGCATCGCCGGTGGCGACTACGCGGGCAGGACGCTCGCCGACGTGCGCGAGATGCTGGGCGTGCGACTCATGGGCCGAGCCGACGCGCAGCGGCCCTTTCCGCTGCTCACGAAAATCATCGACGCGCGCCAACCGCTCTCGGTGCAAGTTCATCCCGACGACGCGTACGCTCAGCGGGTCGAAAAGCAGCCGGTCGGCAAGACCGAATGCTGGTACATACTCGAAGCCGAACCGGACGCAACGATCGTACTAGGTTGGAGCCGCGATACGTCGCGGGCCGAATATCTCTCGCGCGTCCATGACGGCACGCTCGGCGAACTCTTGCGCGAGGTTCCCGTGGCGGCGGGCGACGTCTTTTATCTGCCGGCGGGCACCATGCATGCGATCGGTGCCGGCATCGTGCTCTTCGAGACGCAGCAAACGAGCGACCTGACGTACCGCATTTTCGATTACAACCGCGCAGGGCCCGACGGCAAGCCGCGCCAACTGCACGTCGACAAAGCGGCCGACGTGCTCGATTACCACGCCTGCCGGCGCGGAGCGCTGCACTCCCTGACCTATACGCTCGGCGGGGTCGAGCGGACCACCCTCGTGGCGGACGCGCACTTTACGGTCGAACGCGTCGCGCTGCGCGGCCGTTGCGGAATCGATCTCGAAGGCATGCCGCTGGTCGTGTTCGCGCTCGATCGTCCGGTCGAACTCGCGGTGCGCGGCGAGTCACTTCATTTAGGACCGTACCAATCGGCCGTCGTCCCCGCCGCAATCGAGGTCGTGATGGCGAGCGGCCTGGGCGACGCGACGATCCTGACGGCAGCCCCGCCGCCCGACCGGAACGCGATCGAACGACGCTTTCACCGCGCGGGCGTTTCCGCAGGCGCGAGCGCGGCGTTCCTCGAGCAATTCTAAAGTGGAAACCGATCCGCAGTCCATTCCCTGGCGCGATCGCTACCGGCTCCTTATCGGCAGCATCATCCCGCGTCCCATCGGCTGGGTTTCCACGGTCGGCCCCGACGGCGTCTACAACATCGCGCCGTTTTCGTTTTTCAACGCTGCGTGTGCGGCGCCGATGATCGTGACGTTCGCACCGATGCGCGACTCCGATACCGGCAATAAGAAAGACACGCTGCGCAACGTCGAGGCGACCGGGGAGTTCGTCATCAATATCGTCACCGAACCGTTGCTCGAAGCGATGGACCACACGGGCCAAGACTTCGCTCCCGACGTCGACGAATTTGCCGCCGTCGGCTTGACGCCCGTACCGGCCCGCGTCGTGCGCGCGCCGCGTATCGCGGAGGCACCGGTTCACTTCGAGTGCCGCGTGCTGCACGTCTTACACTTCGGCGATGGGCACGCGGGTTCGGGCGCGCTCGTCGTCGGCGAAGTCGTTCACATCCACGCGAGCGACGACGTGCTGGAGAATGGCCGCGTGAGCGCGGAGCGCTTGCAGCCGGTGGCGCGTATGGGCGGCCCGCACTACGCGCGCCCCGACCTCATCGCGTACGACCGGAAGTTCTAGTGCTTACACCCAGCGGAAGTACCGCGCGCTCACGCCGGTGCCGAGGATCGTCCACGCGCACAAGAGCGCGATCCAGCCGCCGTAATGCGCGAGCGAATCGCCGTGCATCGCGATACTGCGGAATGCGTCGATGAACTGCGTGGAGGGCAAGAGTCGCAGCGCCGCGGCCACCGGATGCGGAAAGCGATCGATGGGAATATACGCGTCGCTCAAAAAGGACAGCGGCACGGTGAGCACCGAGGCAATGTTGTTCGCGCTCTCGGTCGAGCGCACGACGGCGCCGATCACGGTGCCGAGCGACACGAACGTCGCCGCACCGAGCAGGAGGATCACCGCGATCTCCCCGGGATTGCCCATCACGCGCACGTGGAAGACCACGCCTCCGACGATCGCGAGAATGAGCGCTTGCAAGGCGAGCAGCGTCATGCGATAGAGCACGAGCGACGCGAAGAACACCCACGCCGGAAGCGGAGTGAGGTAGATGCGGCGCAGGACGTTTTTTTCGCGAAAGGTGCGAGCATCGCGCCGACGCCCCAGAAGCCCGACGAAAGCACCTGCGCGCCGATGAGCCCGGGCACGAGGAACGTCGAAGTTCCGCGCGTCCCGCCGCCGCCGAGCGCAAAGGAAAAGACGAAGAGGAAGAACACCGGTATGGCAAGCGACCAGAAGATCATCTCGCTGTCGCGCCAGAAGTACCAGATGAAGTTCGCGCGCGTTTGCGCGCCCAGCACGCGCAGCACCGCGCGCGGCGACGTCGTCCCGGAGACGCTCATGCCGCCGCGTGCTCTTGCTCGTCGTCGAGCGACTCGCCGGTGATCGTGAGAAACGCATCTTCGAGGCCGGGCCGGCGCAGATCGAGCGCGTCGATTGCGACGCCGAGGGCATTGGCGCGTGCGACGATCGTGCCGAGCGCGCGGCCGCTTTCGCCCGCCACGGCCAGCGACCAGCGGTCGGCGGTGCGCGTCCACGCGCCGAGCGTCGCGCACGCGTCGCCCGGCGTGAAGCCCGCGGCAACGAAGGCGACGCGGGCCGCGCCGCCGTACGCGGTGACGAGCGCCGCCGGCGTGTCGCGCGCGACGACGCGCCCGGCTTGCACGATGCAGATCTCGTCGCACAAGCGTTCCGCTTCTTCGATGTAGTGCGTCGTGAGCACGATGGTTTTGCCGGCCGCTTTGAGGTGTTCGACTTCGGCCCAGAGAATGCGGCGGCCGAACGCGTCCATGCCGGCGGTCGGCTCGTCGAGGAAGAGCACGTCGGATCGTGCAAGAGCGCAATCGCGAGGGCCAGTCGCTGTTGCTCCCCGCCGCTGAGTTTGCCGACGAAGCGCGCGAGCATCGCGCCCAAGCCGACACGTTCGGCAAGCTCGGCGGCTGCCGGCGTGACGTCGTAATACGCGGCGTAGAGTTCCAGAATCTCGCGAACCGTCGCCTTTTCCGGCAGCGACGTCGCTTGCAGTTGCACGCCGATCAGCTTGCGCAACTGTCGAAAATCGGCACGCACCGTCGGATCGAGCCCGAGGACCCGTACGCGACCGGCGGTCGGGCGCGTCAGTCCGATGCACGTTTCGAGCGTCGTGGTCTTCCCGGCCCCGTTTCGCCCGAGAAGCCCGAACGCGCGGCCGCGCGGGACGTCGAAGCTGATCCCGGCGACGGCCGTCACCGGTCCGAATCGCTTGACCAGTGCCTCGACCGCAATCGCCGTCTGACTCATCCCGAACACAGACGCCTACCGGCCGCCGTTCGTTGCGAGCGGTAACCGCCGGTTCTCAGGAGAACGACAGGCCTTGGCCATGCCGGTTGATCCCCCACCTTCCATGCAATCCCTACTCCTACTGCCGTGGGACGCTTCCGTCCGAGCTGCGCTCGATGCGTTGCCGGTGGTCGCCTTTGCTGCCGGGGCCGACGGCACGCTCAGCTGGATTTCGCACCGCTGCTACGAGCTGACGGGCGTCGATCCGGCCGAGGGCATCGCTGCCGCATGGCCGGCCGTGATCCATCCCGACGACCGCGAGGCGGTGCTCGGCCGCTGGCAGCGCGCCTTTGCCACGGGCGAGCGGTACGAGGCGACATTACGGGCGCGGATGCGCGATGGGGCATACCGGTGGTTCCTCGCCTCGGCGGAGCTCGCTCGCGAGGCCGGCCGCGCGGGCGCGGCGTGGTTCGGGACCGCGATCGAGGTCACCGCCCGTCGTACCGCCGAGCTTGCAATCGAGGCGAGCGAGCGGGAGTATCGTGCGCTTGCCGATGCGATGCCGCAGATCGTCTGGGCGTCGACGGGCGAGCGCAACGACTACCTCAACGCACAATGGTACCGGTACTCGGGGTCCGATCCCAGTGAGGCGTCGCAGGCCGGGTGGTCGGCCGCGCTTCACCCCGACGACGTCGCCCCGGTCTTGGCGCGTTGGAAACGGAGCGTCGCCACCAACGAGCCCTTCGAAATTGAGCATCGTTTGCGTCGCGCCGACGGCGTCTACCGCTGGTTCCTGGGGCGCGGCACGCCGTTTGTGGACGAGAACGAGACGGTGGTAAAGTGGTTCGGCACGTGCACCGACATCGACGATCGGCGGCGGCGCGAGCGCGCCGAGCGGTTCGTCTTCGATGCGGTCGTGCTCCTGGCAAAGGCGCGCGACACGACCGAAATGTACAAGCTCGTGACGGTGCGAGCGGTCGAATCGGTCGCGACGTATTGTGTCGTCGACCTTCTGCGCGATAACGGCCGGCTCGAACGCGTTGCGTGGACGCATGCCGATTCCACCCGCGAGAACGAGCTCGCCGAAATTGTGAATTACACGCCGCAACTCGATCGCGCCGAGAGTCCCGTCGCGCGCGCGCTCGGCCGCGACCGTGCGACCTTCGTGCCGGTTTTCGACGACGCGTGGGCGCGCCGCACGGCCGTAAACGACGATCACTACCGCTTTTTGCGGCATCTGCGCACGGCGTCGCTCATCACCGTGCCGCTGGAGGCCTACGGGCGCGATATCGGGGCGATCACCTTTTGCTTCGCCGACACCGACGAACGCTACAACGAAGTCGACGTCGCCGCATTCGGCGACGTCGGGCGCCGCATCGGCACGGCGATCGAAAACGCGCGCGCGTCGCAGCACGATCGCACGGTGGCCAGCCGCTTCCAGCGCGCGGCCCTGCCGAAGACACTGCCCAGCATCGAGGGCCTGACGCTCGATGCCGTCTATCAAACCGCCGCGGGAGATGCGGGCGTCGGCGGCGACTGGTACGACGCCGTCGCGACGGACGACGGTTACGTCGCACTCTCGATCGGCGACGTCGCGGGTCACGATCTCGAGTCCGCCGTCGGCATGATCGGTGCACGTCAGGCGATTCGCACGGGCACGCTCTTCGGTCACACGCCGCACGACGTGCTGCAAACCGTCAATGCCGCTATGGCCGGTGAGGTCGCGGGGCGCTACGTCACGGCCTTCGTTGCGTCGCTCGAACTCGCGACGGGACGGCTGCGCTATGCATCGGCGGGGCATCCGCCGGCACTGCTCCGGCGCGCTGACGGCCACGTGGAGGCCCTGGTGTCGCGTGCCCCGCCGCTGGGCCTTTTTGGAAACGGCGAGCGCTACGTCGAAGACGCCATCACGCTTCGTCCGGGCGACGTGCTGGTGCTGTATACCGACGGCTTGATCGAAAGTCAGCGCGACGTCGTTGCCGGTGAAGAGGCGCTCGCCGAGACGATCGCAGCGGAGGCTTTCGCACACACGCCGAGCCCCGCCGTGTACCTGCGCGACCGTATGCTGCATGCGCCGGGACGCGATGACGTGGCGATTCTCGTCGTCGGTTTCGCGCGTCCGGAGCGCTGGGCGTTCGAAGCGGCCGACGCGGTCAGCGCGCAGGGCGCGCGCGTCGCATTCTCGCGCTACATCGCCCGCACGTGTACCGCCGACGCGGACGTCGTGGCCTGCGAACTGATTTTCGGCGAACTGATCGGCAACGTCGTGCGTCATGCGCCGGGTTCCCTCGAAATCGTGCTCGAGTGGCGGGATGACCGCGCGGTGCTGCACGTCTACGACCGCGGCCCGGGACTCACGTGGTCGGCTCCGGCGCTGCCGGACACCTTCGCGGAAGGCGGCCGCGGCCTGTATATCGTGGCACAACTCGCGCACGCGCTGCAGGTCGAGCCGGCGGCCGGGCGCGGCACGCATGTCGCAGTCACGTTGCCCGTCGAACGCCGGGCGGCCGGGGGAGGCGCCCAGGAGCCGGGAACGGCCCCAGGGTGACGCATTCCGTGACGACCCGGCCGTGAGCCGCGCGACCCTCTACGCCGACGGCGGTTCGCGGGGAAACCCCGGCCCGGCCGCAAGCGGCGCCGTCCTCTACGCCGACGATGGCAGCGTGCTCGCCGAAGTCGGAGTCTACCTCGGCATCGCGACGAACAACGTCGCCGAGTGGCGGGCGCTGCTCGCAGGGCTCACCCGTGCGCGCGAACTCGGCATCGACGAGATTGCCATCCGCATGGACAGCGAACTCGTCGTGCGTCAGGCAACGGGCGTCTACCGCATCAAGCACGCGGACCTCATCCCGCTTGCCTCGCAAGCCAAGGCGTTGCTGCGAACCTTCAAACGCGTCGACATCAAACACATCCCGCGCAAAGAAAACGCCGCGCCCGACGCCGTGGTCAACGGCGTGCTGGACGCCGAAGCCGCCCGCGCGCGCGGCTGACGCACACGCTGCGGCAGGGGCTGACGGCCTAGCGCCGGGAACGTCGCCCGGTCGTGCGCCGTAACCCGATCCCTATTCTGATCCTGCTCATCGCGCTCGCGGGGCTGGCGCTCACGTATGGGTTCTTCCGGTCGGCGCTGCTGCCGCGGTATACGGCCTCGCGCAACATTTTGGCGTCGCGGTCGGAACTGCGCTTGGCGATGAGCGTGCGTCACGCTCGCGGTCCGATCGCCGAAGAACACTACGCGATGAGCGATGTCGACGGGCTCTCGCGCAGCAGTTACCGGGCCCTCGGCCGCAACGGCTTACAGATCTCGATCGACGAACGCCCGCGCGCCACGACCGAAGAGGGCCCCAACGTCGCGTTTTTCTTCCAGCGCGCGGTCGCCGACGGCATTTGGGAGCTACGTTCGCAGCCGCCGCGCGGTGACACGTCGACGCAGTACACCATCGACGTCTATCAACTCGTCAACGGAGAGCACGGCAGCCGGCACATCGTCTTCACGGACCCCCGGTACTGGGCGACGACGGGCGGCCACCAATTCATCATTCACCTCGACAAGCATAAGCCCGTGCCGGATCTCGTGCGCCTCTCGAGTACCGCTCTGGTCGAACCGCGGTACGACCGGGTCGTCTCGGATTTTCGCAGCTTCGGGCCGTTGTCGTTTCGCGAGAAAGTGACCGCCGCCCGAGTTCGGCTCGGCGAGAAATCGTGACCGGACGGCGTCGCGCGCTCCGCGTCGCACTGGTGGGCCTCATCGTGGCGTTCGGCGGATACAATGCCTACGAGATCCTCGAAGCGCCCGGCAATCAAATCTTCGGCAAGACCATCGTCAGCGGCGCGCCGACGGAGCGCGAGGTCGCGCTCACGTTCGACGACGGACCCAATCCGCCGTACACGGATCGTATTCTCGACGTGCTGCGCGAGGAGCGCGTGCAGGCGACCTTCTTCGTGGTCGGGCGTGCCGCCGTGGCGTATCCCGGAACCCTGCGCCGTATCGCCCGCGAGGGCCACGCCATCGGGAACCACACGTGGGACCACGCGCACCTCATCGTCGAGTCGCGCCGTACGATGCGCGCCGAACTGACCCGCACCGATGCCGCGATCGCGAAGATCACCGGCAGTCACACCAACCTCATGCGGCCGCCCTTCGGCGCGCGCGATTTTGCCGTCGTTGCCGAAGCGCATCGCCTCGGGTATCGCGTCGTAATGTGGAGCGTGCCCCTGCCGCGCGATTGGGAACAGCCCGGCGATGCGACGATCGCGCGCCGCGTCGTCGATAACGTCGCGGGCGGCAGCATCATCGTCTTGCACGACGGCAACCGCGGCTGGCTCTGCGCGCGCGAACACCGGCCCAAACGCGACTGCGACCGTGGGCAGGAAGTGGCGGCGACGCGCACGATCGTGCGAACGTTGCACGCGCGAGGTTTCCGCTTCGTCACGATCGCGCAACTCATCGCCGACGCGCAGCCCAGAGTGCCGGGAATCGGACGCACCGCCGCGCGATAGCGACCCGCGCGCACTCGTCCGCTACGCGTAGCGTTTACCGTCGAGCTCGATGTAGCCGTCGGGATGGATGTGGGCCGGGTCGTGGTGCGTCCAGTGCACGAGCGGTCCGCGGGAGGCGTTGGGGACGAGTTCGCCCCGCACGGCTATGCGGTCGCCGATGGTCACCGGCACGCGCGGCGCGAGCGCGACGTTGTCGACGATCTCGAGCGCGCGGCCGTCGTCGGTCCGCACGTCGAAGGCCTCGTGCACCGCATGGCTCGCGCGGCCGTAGAAAAAGTGCGGCGCCGTCGTGACGATCGCGCCGAACTCGACTTCGGTCGCGTGCCGGAGCGAGGGGCCGGCGGAAAGGGTGTTCATGACGCCGTCCTATCGCGACGCGGGCTCCCGCCGACTAGGGGCCGGACCCGCGGATGGCGGTCGGGGGGCCGCGCGACAGATGCTTCGCATGCCCGGGCGCGAAGACCGGAGGGGTGGTCGTCCTCTACGTCGTGCTGTTCATGTCGCTGGGTCTGGTCAATCTGGATTTCAAGCGGAACTGGCTGAGGGGACAGCTGTTGCGGCTGGGGGTCGGGGTGCCGATCCTGGTCGTCTATGCGTACCTGCAGATGCCGCCCCTGGTCTTCCCGCAGTGCCTGACGCTCCTGCTCTTTACGCTCGTGCCCAACGCCGCATACGGCATCGCGGCGGCCGCGGGGATGGCGGTAAAGTCGCGCCGCATCGTCTCCCTGCGGCCCGCGTCGATCACGCCGTACCTCGTAGCGCTCGCGCTCGTCTTCGGCTTTGCGGGCATCCTCGCTATCGCGCCCATCGTCGATGCGAGCGGACTGCGCGACGTCGCCGACGTCACGACCTCGACGTCCCTGCCCCCCAGCGCCGACGTCAAGCACGTCCGGGTCGTGCCGCAAGAGGCGGCGATCTTCGCCGGCAACAAAGTCGTCGGCCAACTCGGGGCGTACTATCGCGTCGGCGACTTCAACGTGCAGGTCGCCGGCGGCGGGCTCGTGTGGGTCGCGCCGCTGGAATTTCATGGAATCGTGCAGTGGCTTTCGCGCCGCACGAGCCCGGGCGTCATCGTGGTCAGCGCCGAGAACCCCGACGCCGGCGCGGAGCTGCGCGAACGCGCGCCGCTGCGGTACATTCCGAGCGCCGTGCTCAACGACAACCTCTACCGGCACGTCTACCTGAAGTACGGTACCGAACAACTGCTGGAGACGACGCTGCAGCTCGACGACAAAGGCGATCCGCAGTATCTGGTCACGCTCGGGCGCCCGACGATCGGCTGGAGCGGAACGATCGTCACCGCGGTCGTCATCGTCGAGCCCGCAAGCGGGGCGATGCGGCGCGTCGCACGCGCCGATTTTGCCTCGCTCCCGGGCTGGGTCAGCCGCGTGTATCCGGCGGACTTGGCGCTCGCGTACAACCACTGGTTCGGCGAGTTCGTGCACGGTCTGTGGAACGCTGTTTTCATCAAGCGCGACGTGCACGTCCCCGCTCGGCCCGAAGTATTCGGACTCCTTGCCGGACCGCGCTTCGTATGGTTCGTCGATCACACGTCGCCCGCGAGCGACCAGTCCATGACGGGCTTTACGTACATGGAAACGGTGACGGGAAAAATCACGTACTACACGTCGTCCGGCGGCGAATTCAATTCGCGCGGTGCGGAGGATGCCGTCGGGTCGAACCCGGTCGTACGACAGGGGAAGCTCATTCCGACCCAGCCGTTGTTGTACAACGCGTTCGGGCAGAACACGTGGGTCGTTCCCCTCGTCGCCGAAACGGGGAAGTATCAGACCGTGGCTTTGGTTCAAGCGAAAAACGGACACGTCGTCGTGGGCGCGAGCGGCAGTTCTTCCCCGCAGAACGACGCCTTCGCGCAATATGCGGCCTTCTTAGGCGGCGGCCCGGCCGCAGCGGCGGCCCGCGTCGCGGGCGAGCGCGCGCTCGGGGGAACGATCGATCGCGTCGCGACCGCGCCTTCGGGTACCGTCTACCTCACGCTGCATGGAACGCCGGGCATCTTCACGATCGACGCGCACGACGCACCGGCTGCGTTGCTGGCGCGGCCCGGCGATCGCGTGCGCTTCAAGCGCGGTGCGCCATCCGCGGAGGGCTTCTCGGCGATCTCCGGGTTCAGCGACGCGTCGCTCGCGGCGGCGTCTCGATGACGCGCATCGAGACGGCGCGCCTCGTCCTCGAGCCGGTCACACCGGCCAACGCCATGGTCCTGTGGCGCGTCATGCAGGGCGCGCACTTGCGCGAATATCAAGACGTGCCGCGTCACACGCGCGACGAGTTCGCGCGGCGGGTCGCGGCCCGGCCCAAGGCGTTCGATTCGCACGCCGTCGGACGTTTCGAGTGGCTGGTCGTGACGCGCGATTCCCAGCAGGCGATCGGGTGGGTGTCGCTGCGCGTCGGCGACGGCGGCCGCGGCACAGCCGAAATCGGCTACAGCATCCTCGCCTCGCATCGCGGGACCGGCTATGCGAGCGAAGCCGCGCGGGCCGTCGTCGACCACGCCTTCGAGCGAAGCGACCTGCGCCAAATCGATGCGTGTTGCGTGCCCACCAATGCTGCGTCGCGACGGCTGCTCGCGAGCATCGGGTTTAGCGAGGTGCGCGTGCAGCATAACGGCGCGATCGTTCGAGGGCGGCCGGTCGACGTCGTGATCTTCGAACTTCGGCGCGACCCGTGGGAGGCCGCGCGCGAGCGCGACGTCGCTACGCCGGGTCGGCGAATTCGATCGTGATCCCGCTGCTCGCGAACCCGTAGTACCGGGCCGGGTCGCCCGCGAGGTGCGCCAGCAGCGGCTCGCGGACGACTGCGACCCCCAGCGTGCGGGCCAAATCTTCGCGCGCGACCCAAGCGGTCGCAACGGCGTGCGCGTCGTCGGGCGGCACGACGGGCGTGCCGGCCGCGAAGACCTCGAAGCAACAGGAGAGAAAGTGGACTCCCGCCGTGCGATCGTAGGATTCCGCCACGTAGCGCAAGGCGCCGACCGCGACTTCGAGCGATGTCTCCTCGCGAAATTCCCGCCGCAGCGCTTCGCCGAGCAGCTCGCCGTCCCGTTGCCGGCCACCGGGCAGATTCCAGAGCGGCAGCGCGTGGTTGGGATACCGCGATGCGACCAGGAGAACGCGCGCATCGCGTTCGAGCAAGCCCGTCACGAGGTGGACGCGCGTTGCCGGAGTTACGATGCGCCGTCGTTCCGGCCGGCCGGCGCCTGCGTGATCCGCCGGCGCTGCAGCGGCCGGAGCGGCGGCATGGCCGGTGGCTCGGTGCGCCGCGGCGTCACGCCCGGAGCCGGCGCGACCGGAAGCGCGAGCGGCGGCGTCGCTGCGCTCGCCGGCGCGACGAGCGGCGACGGCCCGGCGGGAATCGCCGGACGCGGCGTCACGGCCGCGTACGCAAATCCGTGCGAAGAGCACACCAGCGTCACGACGCCGATTACCACACACCGCGCGTAGCCGACCATTGGCCACTCACTTCTGGGTGAGCTCGGCGCTTCCGCTCGCGTTACCGCGCGCGCGTTGACTCGCGGTATGCTCCGGGATGCTCGAGGCGGCGCAACGCGACGCGCAGGGGCTCGTTCGCGCCCCGCAGCGTGGCGGCCACCCGCATTGCGGGCGTGCGCCGGATGACGAAGCCGGCGTCGATAGCTGCGAAGTCGGTCGCAAATTCCGTCTCCAGCTGGCCCAGCGTTTCGCGTGCGACGCGCGGGTGCGGCGCGCGATAGGGACGGACGCTCGCGGCTTTCGCGAGGTAGACCTCGCGTGTCGCCTGCGCGGGCGCCGGGGGCGGCGGGACCGGATTGCCGAGTTCGTAGTAGCGGCCGTGTTTGCGCGCGAGCATCGCCGGCGGCGCGACGTTGCCGTAGTGATGGTAGATGTACGGCAGCACGAGCGACGTGCCGCGCACGCCGGCGGCGCGTTCGTGCACGGCGTTGCGCCAAGCGATCGCGGGATCGTAGCGGAAGAAGACGAAGCGCCGCGCGACGTCGGTGATCCAGCGGAACGTTCCGAAGAAGTGGTACGTGTAGGCGTCGACGCTGCCGACGTGCGGCCCCAGGTGCGGCAGTATTTCGCGCGCGACGTAGCGGAGTTGTTCGCCGTGCACTTCGTCGGCATCGAGAAACAACACCCAGTCGGGTCGCCGGTCGAGCGTTCGCAGCTCGCCGTAGGCGCGATTGCGCATGTCCGCAAAATCCACGAAAGGATGCCGCGCCACGCGCAAGCGGCCCTCGCTCGCGAAGGCGCTCGCCAGAAGCGGCGAGACGTTGTGGCTGCGCGGGAGCCCGGAGTTGTCGTTGACCACGAGCACGTCGACGCATGGCGCGATCGCCGCGAGCGCGGGCGCGAGGTAGAGTTCGCGGGCGGCACCGACGCACAGAGCGCAGGCAATCGTGATCGTTGAGGTATTCGACATAAGCGACGCGGCCCGCATGCGCGAGGCGCTGGAGATCCGCACGGCGGTCTTCGTACACGAGCAAGGCGTTCCGCCCGAGGAAGAGTGCGACGAGCACGACCGGACGGATTGCAGTGCCGTGCATGTGCTCGCACGCGACGAGCGCGGCCAGGTCGTCGGCGCGGCGCGATATTACGTTACTGAAGCGTCGACGGTCCAGGTCGGGCGTATGGCGGTGCGCGGGCCGGCACGCGGCCGTGGCGTCGGCGCGCGGTTGCTCGAGGCTCTCGTCGCCGAAGCGCGGCGGCGCGGCTTTACTCGCGCGCACCTCCACGCACAAACGCACGCATGCGAATTTTACCGGAAAGCTGGATTTTATGCCGACGGAACCGAGCTTTGGGACGCCGGAATCCGGCACCAGCCGATGAGCCGCGAGATCGCGTAAAAGGGTCCGCTGGGGGCAGGAAATTTCTGCGGATGCTGTGGCGTACTTTGGTCGGAAATGTGTTATAGTGCCCGAAGTCGGGCGGGTACTTCAGCGTCGAACCGCCCGGCTCGACCAGCGCGGTCCGGTGTTAGCGGTAGCTCTCCATCAGGAACTTGGGCGGTACGAACGATCTGACTGACGCTTGGAGAGACCCGAACGTGTACACTGACGAAACCCTGAGCTGCGTCGACTGCAACAGTCAGTTTATCTTTAGTTCCGGAGAGCAACAATTCTTCGCGAGTAAAGGCTTTCAAAACAAGCCGAATCGCTGCCCGGAGTGTCGCAATGCGCGTAAGGCGCAGCGTGGTGCCGGCGGCGGTGGCGGCGCTAGCTACGGCGCCGGTGGCGGCGGCGGTGGCGGCGCCCGCGGCGGAGCACGCGAAATGTTCCAAACGACGTGCAGTCAGTGCGGCCAGATGGCGGAAGTACCGTTCCAACCGCGCGGCGATAAGCCGGTGTACTGCCGCGACTGCTTCGCGTCGAAGTCGTCGTCGTACCGGTAAGGCCGGGAGCGCCGCTCTCGCAGAGGTGACGTGCAAGACCCGCGTCGCAATGTCGGCCGGGTAGCCCCCGGTCGCGGGTTCGCCGAGCCTTGACGCCTATTTCCCCGCGTGATACGCTACCTGCCTGTGCCCGGAGAAGCTCTTCGGGCCGGATTTCCTCTGCCGCGCGCTTCCTATTGAGAGAACGACAACTGTAATGGCGAAATCGGTACTTCCGAAGTCTGCTGCGAAGGCGCCGTCGGCTAAGACGACCCGCTCCAAGCGCGCGACGAAGGGTGAAGATACCCCCTCCGCGCCCTTCAGCACGCCCGTCGCCCAGGTTCTCGCCCCTGAAACCGAAGCGTTCACCGTCGAGCGCTACCCCGATCCCGGCGCCAAGCGCATGCGCCACTCGTTCGCGAAAATCACGGACGTCTTGGACCTGCCGGATCTCATCGAACTGCAGAAGGCTTCCTTCAAGTGGTTCATCACCGACGGTCTGCGCGAAGCCTTCGAGTCGATCTCGCCGATCAAAGACTTTACGGGCAATCTCGTCCTCGAGTTCGGCGACCATTCGCTGGGCGAACCGAAGTACTCCGTGGAGGAGTGCCGCGAGCGCGACATGACCTACAGTGCGCCCTTACGCGTGCGGGTGCGTCTCATCACGGCCGAATCGGGCGAAATCAAGGGCATTCCCGACCAGGAAATTTTCATGGGCGATTTCCCGCTCATGACGGACAAAGGCACGTTCATGATCAACGGCGCGGAGCGCGTGATCGTGAGCCAGCTCGTGCGCTCGCCCGGCGTCTACTTCCTCAGCGACGTCGATACGAACAACCGTCCGACGTACAACGCGACGATCATTCCCAACCGCGGCGCGTGGATCGAGTTCGAGACCGACAACGGTACGAAGAACGACGAAACCGAGGGAACCGTCGGCGTCCGCATCGACAAGAACCGGAAAATCTACGTCTCGACGTTCGTGCGGGCGCTCTCGCGGCCGGACCTCAACTGCGATTGGGAATCGGACGAAGCCATCCTCGACCTGTTCGATCGCAGCCCGCTGGTTCAAAATTCGATCGAAAAAGACAAGGACGTCAAGACGCGCGAAGACGCGCTCAAGGAAATTTACAAGAAACTGCGTCCGGGCGAACCCGAAAACGCCGAAAACGCTGAGAAGCTGCTCGAGTCGCTCTTCTTCGACGAGAAGCGCTACGATTTAGCAGGCGTCGGCCGCTACAAACTCAACGGCAAACTCGAGGGCAACATCAATTCGGAGTTGCGCGAGTACTCGACGGCCGGGCTCGAGGCGCCGCGGATCGAGAAGCGCGCGCTCACGCGCGCCGATATGATCGCGGTCATTCGCCGGCTGCTCAAAGTGCAGGCCGGGAACGTCCACAAGGACGACATCGACCACCTCGGCAACCGCCGTATCCGCAGCGTCGGCGAATTGCTGCAGAATCAGTTCCGCGTCGGCTTGCTGCGTTTGGAACGCGTGGTGCGCGAGCGCATGACGGTTCAAGATATCGAAACCGTCACCCCGCAGGCGCTCATCAACATCCGGCCCGTCGTCGCGGCGATCAAAGAGTTCTTCGGATCCTCGCAGCTCTCGCAGTTCATGGACCAGACCAACTCCCTCGCGGAACTCACGCACAAGCGCCGCCTCTCGGCGCTGGGGCCGGGCGGCCTCTCGCGCGAGCGCGCGGGGTTCGAAGTGCGCGACGTCCATCACTCACACTACGGTCGTATCTGCCCGATCGAAACGCCGGAAGGTCCCAACATCGGGCTCATCGGGTCGCTCGCAAGCTACGCGCGGGTCAATAAGTACGGCTTCATCGAGACGCCGTATCGCATCGTCACGAACGGCATCGTATCGAACGATCTTCGGTATCTGACGGCCGACCGCGAGGACGAATACATCATCGCGCAAGCGAACACGCCGCTCGGCAAAGACGGCACGATCACGGCCGATCAGGTGATCGCGCGCTACGCCGAGGAGTACGTGACAGAACCGCCGTCGGCAGTGCAGCTCATGGATGTATCGCCCAAGCAAATCGTGTCGGTCGCCACGGCGCTCATTCCGTTCCTCGAGCACGACGACGCCAATCGCGCGCTGATGGGCGCCAACATGCAGCGTCAGGCCGTCCCGCTGCTGCGTCCGCAGGCGCCGATCATCGGAACCGGCATGGAGTATCGCGCCGCCAAGGATTCCGGCGGCTGTGTCCTCGCGTACGAGGGCGGCTCCGTCGTCTCCGTCGACGCGAAGGCGATCGTCGTCAAGAGCGACGAGAACCAACTCGAACGTACCTACGATCTGTTGAAGTTCACGCGTTCCAACGCCGGCACGTGCATCAACCAGACACCGATCGTGATGGTGGGCGAGCAGGTCGTGCGCGGTCAGATCCTCGCCGACGGTCCGTCCTCGGATCAGGGCGAGATGGCGCTGGGTCAAAACGTACTCGTCGCGTTCATGCCGTGGGAAGGCTACAATTACGAGGACGCGATCCTCATCAGCGAGCGCATGGTCAAGGATGACCGGTTCACCTCGATTCACATCGAGGAGTACGAGTGCGAAGCGCGCGACACGAAGCTCGGTCCCGAAGAGATCACCCGCGACATTCCCAACGTCGGCGAGGACGCGCTCAAGGATCTCGACGAGAACGGCATCATCCGCATCGGCGCCGAGGTTCGTCCCGAGGACATCCTCGTCGGCAAAGTCACGCCCAAGGGCGAGACGGAGCTGACGGCGGAAGAGCGGCTGCTGCGCGCGATCTTCGGTGAGAAGTCACGTGAAGTGCGCGATACGTCGCTCAAAGTGCCGCACGGTGAAAAAGGCAAGATCATCGACGTCAAGATGTTCTCGCGCGAGAACGGCGACGAACTCTCGCCCGGCGTCTCGCACCTCGTGCGCGTCTACGTCGCCCAGAAGCGAAAAATTCTGCAAGGCGACAAGATGGCCGGCCGTCACGGCAACAAGGGCGTCATCGCCAAAGTGCTGCCCGAAGAAGACATGCCGTACACGGAAGACGGCACGCCCGTCGACATCGTGCTTAATCCGCTCGGCGTTCCGTCGCGCATGAATCTGGGTCAGATCATGGAGACGCACCTCGGTTGGGCGGCAAAGATGCTCGACATGCACATCGCCACGCCCGTCTTCGACGGCGCGCACGCCGAAGATATCGCCGAGTGGCTCATGGATGCGGGTCTGCCCGCGGACGGCAAGACGTGGCTGCGCGACGGTCGCAGCGGCGAACGCTTCAACCGCCCAATCACGGTCGGTATGATCTACATGCTCAAGCTCGCGCACCTCGTCGACGACAAGATTCACGCGCGTTCGACGGGCCCATACTCGATGATCACGCAGCAGCCCTTGGGCGGTAAAGCGCAGTTCGGCGGCCAGCGTTTCGGCGAGATGGAAGTCTGGGCGCTCGAGGCATACGGTGCGGCCTACACGCTGCAAGAACTCCTCACGGTCAAGTCCGACGATGTCGTCGGGCGCGTGAAGACGTACGAAGCGATCGTCAAGGGCGAAAACGTGATGGAACCCGGCGTTCCCGAATCGTTCAAGGTCCTCATCAAGGAACTCCAGAGCTTGGCGCTCGACGTCAAGGTGCTCACGGAGAACCGCGAAGAGATCGAGATCAAGATCCAAGACGACGACATGTCCGAAACCGCCAAGGACATTGGCCTGCTCGTCGGCGACGACAGTCCGCATCTCTCTCAGACGATGGTTGCGGCGCGCGAAGTCGAGTCGATGCGGGCCGCCGCGCCGGCAGCTCCGGCGGGCATCGGGATGGAGGAAACGGCCGAAGGCGCGACGCTCGTCGACGATGAGCCCGAAGAGGACGACGATGCGGAAGCGAGCGATGAGGAAGTAGCGGCCGCGCAAGCCTCCCCGCGGAGCGCGATGCCGAGCGCGCCGGATCTCGAAGGCGACGTCGGCGGCATGGGTCGCATCGGCGGGCTCGGCGGCGACGACGTGCTCGATGCCGAACTCGTCGACGACGAACCCGCGGTCGAAGAGGATGAGGTCGACGAAGGCTACGTTCTCGAAGAAGAGGACGAAGAACTCGAGAAGGACGAGGAAGAGGATGAAGGCCTCGGGCCGCTCGGCGGCGGCGACGAGGACTACTAACGGCCACGTTCGCGTTAGACCGAGACCCGCGGGACAAACCGCGGGTCTCGTCTTATGGAGCAGCGTTGCGCAACGCAGGACCCTTCCAGCGTCGCCGACGCGCGATCATAAAGTTGCCGGATACCATGCGTGCTTGTCGCATGGCGTGGATCGGGGCGTGTCGCGCTTGCGGTTCGGATTTAGAGAAAACGTCGAACGAGAGCGCTCCATTCTTCCTCGAGGGAGAGATCGGAGATAGGTTCGCCGACGCGCTCGTACCAATAGCGTGCGTTGGACATATCGCCCTCTTTGCGATGCAGGTACGCGTGCACGCGGTCTGTCTCGAGCGCCTTAGCTTCCGCCGCTCGCGCGTGTGCCGCGTCCCATTGCCCTACTCGGTCGAGTGCCAGCGCTGCGAGCGCGGCCGGTAGAGCGCTGATCTCCGCGGAATCCAGCGCGAGGAATCGTTCGTACGTCATCCCGCACTTCTCGGCAGTGGCGGCCTCCGGCGCTGCGGCCGGCCGGCGCCGTTTTCCAGGGGCGCGGTCCGCCGGCCGACCCAATGACCCTCAACGCATTCGGATCATTTCGCCTGATTCACGCGTGAAGCTTTGCCTCCAACCTGCGACGTGAAGGTGGCGCTGGACGCGGAATTGGTGCTCCGAGCGGGCACGTCCCTTTAAACCATTCTCTCCAAGTATGATCGGGACACTCGCGGGGGCAACGTCACAATGTGCAGATGACGCCAAATTTCTTAGAGCTAGCGATAGCTGCAGTTGGTTTTTGCAATGTCTCGAATAGCTAATAACGCAACCGAAGTCCCGCCCTCCGCAAGGCCGGATTCTGATATTTCGAAGAGCGCGGTGCAACGGCATTCATTCTCGCGCATTTGTCATCGAGTGTTGATTAAACGTCCTTCACGAACGCCGTGAGTGCTTGCCCGCCTAGGCTTGCGGATAGTAGGGCTGAAGTGAATTAAGTCCAACCGCCACTGATGCTTTTGAATGCTGTTTCGGTCGCAGTACCCGAGAATGGCCAGCTCGTCCGCGTCCGGGATCGCCACTGGATGGTCGTCGCCGTCCTCCAAAGCACCCTTCCCCCTTCGAACGACCGCATCAGCGGCCAAGCCGACCATCTCGTCATCTTGTCTTCGGTTGACGATGACGGCCTCAGCGACGAACTCCGGGTATTCTGGGAGCTCGAAGGCGACGCACGCGTGCTCGAACGCGCCACGCTCCCAACACCGCATCGCGACCGCCTCGACGATGCGAGCCGCCTCGCCGCGTTTCTCGACGCCGTACGCTGGGGTGCGATCGCCTCAGCCGACGGCAAAGCATTGCAGGCGCCATTCCGCTCCGGCATCACCATCGAAGACTACCAACTCGACCCGGTGGTACGCGCCCTCGACATGCCGCGCGTTAATCTCTTGATTGCGGACGACGTTGGGCTCGGGAAGACGATCGAGGCCGGCCTTGTCGCTCAAGAAATGCTGCTCCGCCACCGGGCGCGGACCGTCATCATCCTCTGCCCGCCGGCCCTTCGACACAAATGGCGCCGCGAGATGCTCGAAAAGTTCGGCCTCGCGTTCGAGGTCATCGACGCCGACAAGATCCGCGAGCTGCGCCGTCGTCGCGGTGTCGGCTCCGACCCGTTCCGACACTTCCCGCGCACGATCTTGAGCTTCGATTGGCTCAAGGATGGCCGCCCACTCGAAATGCTGCGCGCGACCTTGCCGCCCGACACGAACGCGTACCCACGGCGCTTCGATCTCCTAATCGTCGACGAAGTGCATCAGTGCGCACCGTCCGGCGACGGCGTTTATGCGACGGACTCGAAGCGCACGAAGCTGCTTTCGCTCCTCGCCCCGCACGTCGAGCATCGCCTTTTCCTTTCCGCAACGCCGCACAACGGCTACGAAAGCTCGTATTCGGCGCTCCTCGAGATGCTCGACCCGCAGCGCTTCCAGCGCGGCGTTCCGCCCGATGCCGCGGCGCTGCGCCGCGCGGTCGTCCGGCGCATGAAGGCGCAGATCGATGCCGACCTCGGTCCGAAGCCCGACGGCTCCGTCCGCTTCCCACGCCGCGACGTCATTGCGCTGCCGGTCACGTATAGCGAAGACGAGCGACGCGCCCACGCCGATCTGGCCGCCTACGCGAACCTGCGCCGGAGCCGCGCCCGCGAACGCGCGAAAGACGACGCGGCAAATGAAGCCTGCGACCTCATGCTACTGCTCCTCAAGAAGCGGCTCTTCTCATCGCCCGCGGCGTTCGCGACGACGCTCGACGCGCACGTTCGCACACTCGCCATGTCGCGCCCCGATCGCCGTCCCGATCGCGAGCTCGTGCGCGCCGCCTACGACGACACGGATGACGACTTCGCACTCGACGACGAACTCGACGATGCGACGGAAGAAGCCATGCTCGTTGCCGCTCGCGCGTCGGCCGCGCTCGCCGCGGACGAGACGGCGCTCCTCGACCGTCTTCGGAAGTGGTCCGCAAGCGCGTCGAAACGCTCCGATGCCAAAGCGAAGGTGCTCGTAGAGAAATTGCGCGGCTGGTGCCTCCGCGAACGGCCATCCGGAAAGCCCACGTGGACGAGCGAGCGGGTCATCATCTTCACGGAGTATCGCGCGACGCAGAAGTGGCTGCATCGCATCCTCGTCGACGCCGGCCTCGCCGGTGACGGCGGTGAGCGCCTCGCGCTGATGTATGGCGGGATGGCCGACGACGACCGCGAGCGCATGGTCGCTGAGTTCGGCGCGGATCCCGCGCTGCGCCCCGTGCGCATCTTACCCGCGACGGACACCGCGAGCGAAGGCATCGACCTGCAACGCCATTGCCGCCTTATGTTGCACGCGGAAATTCCGTTCAATCCCAATCGTCTCGAGCAGCGGAACGGCCGCATCGATCGTCACGGTCAGCCGAGTCCATCCGTCGAGATCTATCATTTTATCGGCGCGAACGTCGACGCCGCACCGGGCTCACTTGACGCCGATCTTGAGTTCCTATCGCGCGCTGCGCGCAAAGTCGAACAGATTCGCGCGGATCTCGGAGCGGCCGGTGTCGTCCTCGCGCGCGAGGTGGAAAGCGCAATGCTCGGACGCTCCGCCGACGTTGACCGCGCAACCGCGACGTCGGGTGCTCGAGCCACGGTGCGCCGTCTCGATCGCGAACTGCGCGACCGCATTGGCGAACTAAAGGGCCGCATCGATCGCTCGATCGAGGAACTCGGCGTCACACCGGACGCGCTCGCGCGCGCTGTCGAACTCGGCCTCGAACTCGGCCGTCAGGCTCCCCTTCGCCGCATAGAGCTGCCGGCCGGCGGCCGTGCGCCGCGCACCGAAGCATTCGAGGTTCCGGAACTCACGCGTTCGTGGGGGAGCGCGGCCGCCGACCTCTACGACGAGATACGCGACCGGCGACTGCCAATTACGTTCGACGCGCGCGTACGTGAGTTGCGCGACGACGTGGTCCACGCGCACCTCGGTCATCCGCTCGTGGCTCAAGCGCTGCGGTTGCTGCGTGCGGAGATGTGGTCGTCGGCGAACGAGGCGCGGCTCGCTCGCGTCTCGGGAGCCCTCGTTGCGGACGACGATCTCGACGAGCCGGCGCTCGTCATCCACGCGCGGCTCGTCGTCGCAGGCGTCGATGGCGTGCGTTTGCACGAAGAACTCTTCGCCGCGAGCGGTCGTCTCGGCCAGAGCGGCTTCGCGCGCTATAACGTCGGTGAAACGCGCCGCGTCACAAACGCCAAGCGCGTCGGTGCATTGCAGCGTCATCATCACGTCGCGCTCGTCGACGCGTGGCCGCGTCTCGTCGACGCGGTGAGCGCGGCCGTCGACGCGAGAATGCGCGAGCGCGAAGAGTCACTCGCGCGCCTCTTTCGCGAGCGCGGCGAAAGCGAGGCGGCTGCGCTGCGCACGGTGCTTGGCGATTTGCGCGCATCGATCGAACGCGAACTCGACCGCGTCGAGCGCGGCGAAGCCGAACAACTCCGCCTTTTCGAAAGCGCGCGAGATATCGAACGGCGTCAGTTTGCGCGCGACGTCGAAGCGCTACGCCGGCGGATCGCGTCGATTCCCGAGGAGGCCGATCGCGAAGCCGAGCGGCTCGTCCGCCGTTACGCATCGCCGCGAGCGCTCGTCTTTCCGGCGGCGATCGAGTTGCTGGTTCCGCGTCGCCGCGCATCGTCGGAGTTGCTAATCAAATGAGCGCGACGACGGATAGTTCGAGCCGTAATCGTCGCCCACGTCGGCGCACGCAGGACGCCGATTGGTTATCGCTCGTCGAGCCGGTCGGACAGTTTCTGACCGCTCCCGTCCTCCGGAGCGCGTTCCCCGAAGGCCTACCCGCCGTACCAGCGGAGCTGCGCGCCGCGGCGCGAGATCGCTTAGCCGCGCTCGCGGAAGCGCCGGCCGACGCCGGCGCACGCGACGCATGGTTCGACTGGCTCCTCCGCGTCGTGCTCGCGTGGGATGACCGCTACCGGACCGGCGATGAGGCCGCGGCTCTCGTGCGCGAAGTGCCGGAATACCGCACGACGTTGCGCGCCGATGCTATTCTCGTCGATCCGAGCGGCGCGATTCGCGTCCTTGTCATGTTCGTTCCGTTCGGCACGCGTTTCGAAGCGCGACTGCCCGGTGAAGAGTGGAGTGCGAGTCCGCTCGACCGCATTACGGAACTCGCGCGCGCGCACGGCGTCGCCATGGCTCTGCTCTCCGACGGCGACCGCGTCGCGCTCGTGAACATTCCGATCGCGAAGAAAGACGCGCTGACCGATACGACCGGCGGCTACGCGATCTGGCAGACCGGACTCTTCGCCGAGGGCGCGGAGCGCGAATACTTCGCGGCCTTCGTCGCGCTGCTGCACGCCCAGCGGTTCTTCAACGCCGCGGAACGCGATACGCTTGAAGCGCTCTTCGAGCGGTCCGCGCTCACGCAAGCCGACCTCACCAAGACGCTAGGACTCCAAGTGCGCAAGGCCGTCGAGCTGATGGTCGGCGCCTTCTCGCGGGCCGATCGCGAGCGTCGCGGCGAACTGCTCGACGCGCTACCGCCGCACGTTGTCTACGAGGCGGCCGCGACCGTCATGATGCGACTTGTCTTCATGCTCTACGCCGAGGAGCGCGATCTGCTGCCGATCGGCGACCCGACGTATGCGGAAAACTACGCGGTCTCGACGCTGCGCGATCAGCTGGAGGCTGAGGTCGTTCGCCTCGGTGACGAGCCGCTCGAACGCCGCGCGACCGCGTGGCGACGACTGCTCGCCACGTTCAGCGCAATCTACGCCGGCATCGATCACGACCGGCTACGGCTGCCGGCTTACGGCGGCCGGCTGTTCGATCCGGCGCGCTTTCCGTTTTTGGAAGGGTGCCGCGTCGACGACCTCACGACCCGCGCGATCCTAACGTCGCTGCAAACGGTAACGCTCGGCGGCGAGTCACGGCGGCTCTCGTTCCTGACGCTCGATGTCGAACAAATCGGGCACGTCTACGAGGGTCTGCTCGATCACGACGCACTTCGCGTCACCGAAGTGCACCTCGGCTTAGACGGCAAGAGCGGCGCCGAAAGCGAGATTGCCCTTGCTGAGATCGAACGGATCTCCGGAAACGGGCGCGCGCAGCTCGTAACGTTTCTCGCCGAGAAGCTCGACCGCTCGGAAAGGGCGATCGAGAAGGGACTCACCCGCGGCGAGAAGCTGGTCGCGGGTGAGGAGCCGGAGACGCGACGACTCCTCATGACGGCATGCGAGAGCGATGAAAGCCTTGTCCGTTGCGTGCTTCCGTACGCGCCCTTGCTGCGCGACGATCTTCAAGGGCTGCCGACGGTATATCCGGCCGGCGGAATCATCGTCACGAAGACCCGGGCCCGGCGTGACTCGGGTACTGAATACACGCCCGCGTCCTAGCGGAAGAGATCGTAAAGTACGCACTCGAGCCGCTCGTGTATTCACCCGGACCCGTCGAAGGCGCATCGCGCGACACATGGCAGGTGCGGTCGTCGGCGGAGCTTCTCGCGCTGAAGATTTGCGATCCCGCCTGCGGCTCAGGCGCGTTCCTCGTTGCCGCATGTCGCTATCTCGCAGAACGCGTAGCCGAGGCATGGCAGCACGAGGGCTGGATCGCCGACGACGAGCCGATTCGAGACGCGCAACGCATTATTAGCGAACGCTGCCTCTACGGTGTCGACCGCGACCCAATGGCCGTCGAGATGGCGAAGCTGTCACTGTGGCTGTTGACGTTCGCCCGCCAGCGCCCGTTCGGGTTCCTCGATCACGCGATCCGCGAAGGCGACTCGCTGCTCGGCATCACGTCGCTGGATCAACTCCGCGCGCTGCACTTCGACCCCGAGCGCGGCCGCGCGCTACATGATGGCTCGCTCTTCGACGTGCTGCGCCCGCTCGGCAACCTCGTTGACGAAGCGGTGCAATACCGTCTGCAACTTGAAGAGCATGCCACGCTTGATATCGGCGACGCGTACGAGAAAGCGCGCCTCGATGCGCTTGCAAGTGAGAGTACTGAGACGGGCCGCCTCATCGCCGATGCGTTGACTGCCATCGCAATCTGCAGTACGGAGCCTGCGACGCGCGAACTCGATTCCGCCTTCCTCGCGCTGGGACATGACGTGCGCGCGGTCATTGGCAGCAGCGAAGTTTCGGATCGTGTCGCCACGAGAATTGAAGAGGCAACGCGCTCCGTGCGGAGCCGCATGGACCGCGAAAAGCCGGAAAGTGCTCCGAAGCGTCGGCCGCTACACTGGCCGCTGGAGTTTCCCGAGGTCTTTGCCCGCGAGAACGGCGGCTTTGATCTCGTGCTCGGCAATCCACCGTTTCTTGGCGGTAAGTTCATTTCCGGCAGATTTGGGTCCGACTACCGGTCTTTTCTCGTGCGATGGCTGGCGGCTGGAAAACGCGGGCACGCCGATCTCGTTGCATATTTCTTCTTGCAAGCGTCGGCTATTGCGAGACGTTTTGGTTTCATTGCCACGAACACGATCGGGCAAGGTGACACGCGTGAAGTTGCCCTCGATGAGTTACTCGACCGTGCTTGGTCGATCCATCGCGCTGAGAAGAGTCGCGCGTGGCCGGGCGCGGCTGCCATACAAGTAGCCGAAGTGTGGTTTCATCGTGAGAAAAGCGCTGAACCGGCGATCTTGAGCGGCCTTCTCGTACCGGGGATTTCTGCGCTCCTCGTTCCGACGACCCGGATTTCGGGTCATCCATTTCGGTTAAAAGGCAATGACCGTATCTCGTTTATCGGAGGCTACGCGCTCGGCGCGGGCTTCGTTGTTACACCGGCGCGTGCGCAGGAGCTTACAGAAAGGCGCGCCTGCAATCGCGAGGTGCTTTTTCCTTATGTCAACGCCGATGATGTCTGCAATCTACCAGAGGTCCTCCCGCGACGGTATATTATCAACTTTGGAGAACGTGATCAGGATTCGGCTTCCCAGTTCAAAGAATGCTTTGCGCAAGTTGCGGCCCTTGTCCAGCCGGAACGAAAGCGATCCAGCGTTGCGGTTCGAAAATATCCGTGGTGGCTACATTGGCGCTCAGGGCCGGAACTGCATCGTGCCTCCCTCGGCCTGACCTCCATTGTCGCTATGCCTCTTCACAGTAAGTACTCGATCCCGGTGCGCCTGCCAAGTGGCTATGAATACTCGCACGGATTGGCAGTATTCGCCTCAGAATCCGACACATTGTACGGAATCGTTTCGTCGGAAGTGCACCGTGTATGGTCTCGGATGCGAGGAAGCACCATAGGAAACACCTCGCGGTATACTCCTTCCGATTGTTTCGAAACGTTTGCTCTTCCAAATCAAGCTGCCGAAGCGATCGGCAACATCATAGGGCGGTTGCATGATCACCGATCCGCGCTGATGCGAGCGAGCTGCCTTGGTTCAACGGGGACCTACAATCGGGTGCACTCGTCGAAGGAGGCAGACGAGGGTGTCTTGACGCTTCGCGAAATGCACCGGACGCTTGATCTTGCCGTTTTAGCTGCGTACGGCTGGCAGGATATCGATCTCGAACACGACTTTCGGCTGACGGATGAAGGACTTAGATTCACAATCTCCGAGCGCGCTCGCGTCGAGATCCTCGATCGTTTGCTCGAACTTAATCACGAACGCCACGCGGCGGAGATTGCGAGCGGCGTCTGGAACGCACCGCGCCGGCTCAAGAACGGAGCGGGTCGGCGGCGCGACAACGCCGGCGAGCACACGCCCGAACCTCTCGAACTGCATTAGATGCTCGAGCTGCGCCACGCGCCGGCCTTCCGCGGGCTCTGCTCGCCCTCGCGAGCTCCGCGAGCGCTCGGAGTTGAAGGCGATCCGCGATGCCTGGCTCTTCGGCTCCATTGCGTGCGATGATGACTTCCCGGAGTCCGACAGCGACATCGTTCTGGCTTGGAGCCGAGCCGCGACGTTGGCATATGCGTTTGCAGGAAAGGCAAGAGCGGCGGCAGCACCGTGCTTGCAACCGTCCCCGAATGCGGCTTTGCAATTCGCGAGCAGCTAGCCAAGGAGGGCATCAAAGCGGGCGCGCGCCACCGCTAGCGCGAAGCGCACACAGCGAAAACCGATTCGCGGCTGCCAGGAGCAGCTGTGAAAAACCAGCTAACCGGCTTGCTGGCCTCCCAAATTTTCTCTAATGGAGCGAACATCGATGGCGAAAACAAAGGCATTTGTTTCGTACGACCACAGTGAAGACGCACATTGGAAGCGCCTGCTTCAGGCGTGGGGCGCTAATGACGCATTCGAGTTCGAGTTCGATAGCCGTGGCCCGAACGTTGCGATAGACAGCGCCGAGGCGGCTGTGATTAAAGCAACGCTTACGAGGATGATGAAAAATGCAACACACCTTTTGGTGCTTGTTGGAGAAAAACAGCGTCGAGTAGTTGGGTGAAGTGGGAGATCGCGCGAGCCAAGGATGCCGATGTGAAGTTAAAGTTGGCGGCCGTAAAACTTGCTAAAGATAACACCACACCGGCGGGATTGTTAAACGTCGGCACGTCGTGGGCGACTAGCTTTACTCGCGATCGCGTCGTAGACGCCCTCAAGGGTGCGAAAAACACCTACTAGCTATGGTAGCCATCTTGGCTGGTCGACGCATCGACGCAGAAGATGCCGACGTTGCCCGTTTTCCCTTGCGAATGGTAGCATCCGTTAAGCAGGCGCTCTACGCGTCATTCGCGTTCCATAATGTCACAGCGCTCGTTTCGTCCGCCGCCTGTGGCGCCGACCTTCTAGCGATCACAGTAGCCCGCGACCGCGTGATACCATTTCGCATAGTCCTACCGTATGAGGAGCGTCTCTTCCGCAACACATCTGTTGTTGACCGACCAGGAAATTGGGGACCACTCTTCGATAGCGCCGTTTCGGTTGCGCGCGGCCGCGAAGACCTCGTAGTCGTCGGATCTGATCAAGACCATGCGGCCTACAATTGCACGAACGAGGTGATGTTCGACGAGGGTTTGCGTCTCGCATCGACGTCAGCGCTCCATCAATGCTTAGCACTGGTCGTTTGGGACGGTTCAAGACGTGGGGACGACGACGTGACTGCACACTTTGTCGATCTAGCCGCTCTAAGGAACGTTCCGTTGTCGACAATTCTCACGATCTAACGTTGGAAGTTGCGCGTGTCCTTGTTCAAGTGCGGGCCGAGAGCCGCTTCCACAAGCCTCGAGCAAGTGGAAGTGTATCGGCAATCGGCCAATGAGGCCGCAATCATTTTCCTGCATGGCTTCTCCGCGAGTAACGCCTCGTGGGGTGATTTTCCAACCTTGTTAGTTAATGAGCCACGCCTTCGACAATGGGACGTTTTCGGCGTTACTTATACGACCTCGAAAAGGGCCGATGTTCCGTTCTGGAAGGCTGAGCCCGATTTAACGACACTCGCCGTGAACCTTCGGACTGTCCTTCTAACTATGCCGCTGAGTCAGTACGCGTCGCTAACGTTGCTTGCGCATAGCATGGGAGGGCTGGTTGCTCAACAGGCAATGCTCACTCCCAGTGTGGAGAAGCGGGTCGGGCATCTTTTTCTTTTCGGCACGCCGAGTTCCGGCTTCCATAAACCTGACCTTATTGGTCTTATAAAACGTCAGGCCCGCGATATGAGGCCAGGAAGTAAATTTATTAAGCGTCTGCGGGGAGAATGGAGCGAAAAATTTGGGAAGGGGCGCGCATTCAACTTGACGGCGATCGCAGGCGATAGCGACACCTTTGTACCGAGTGCGTCCGTCTTTGCACCATTTTTAGACGAAGAGACGAAAGTCGTTCCGGGAAATCATATCACAATGGCGATGCCCTCGTCCGCCTCTGCCGTCGCTGTGCGCGTCGTAACGGAAGGGTTGCTTGGAAACGGGCTACTTAGGGACGCTGCTGACAGCGCGGAAATCGCGCTCGAGCGTAGACAATTCGGGGACCTTGTTCAGCAGTATTGGCCTAATCCTGAACCACTTGAGCCTGGGATCGCGGTAACTGTCGCCCTCGCGCTTGACGTTCTTGGGCGTCGCGACGAGGCTATCGCTTTGCTCGAAACTTCGGAACATCAAACAGACTCTGACGCGATGGGAACCTTGGGTGGCCGTTACAAACGAAAATGGCTACTGGAGGGAACAGCTGCCGATTGGGAACGGGCCCGGAAGCTTTACTCTGACGCGTATGCGCTTGCTGTGCGTAACTCGAACCAAGAGCAAGCGATGTATCATGCTATCAATGTAGCGTTCCTCGAAGCGATGCAGGCCCCAACAGCAGATGCCGTGCCAGAAGCAAGTCGCAAACTTGCTGCGGCCGCTCGGATGTACGCTCAGAATTCCAAGAAAAATCACTGGAACGCGGCGACGATGGGCGAAGCTGACTTGATACTTGGCGATCTAGAGAGCGCGCGAAAGCATTACGGATTAGCCAAAGCAAGGTCGCCTGGGCCTCGAGAAATCGGTTCAATGTATGCCCAAGCGTTGCATCTCGCGACACATCTGTACGGCGTGAACTGTACTAGCTAGTACTTAATCTGACAACCGGACGATTTTGATAGTGTCAGAAGTGTGGTTCAACGTTATGCGATTTGTTTCTCTTTCGCAAGAGCAACGCTATCGTGAAAAGTTTGCATCGGTGTC